>Ga0209193_1000281_pt1 | contig 37004 bp, 39 predicted proteins | sample COGITO_mtgs_1003_FD_185515 | JGI IMG/M metagenome (GOLD analysis project Ga0209193, IMG submission 185515) | Pelagic marine microbial communities from North Sea - COGITO_mtgs_100330 (SPAdes) (version 2) | ecosystem: Environmental > Aquatic > Marine > Epipelagic ...
AAAATTATTTATCACTATTTTACAGCCCTAACTTTACTCCCAACGGCCCTAATTACACACATTTTAAAAATGTAGTTTTTGATAGCCTGTATGTGGAGGCCCAGAAAATTTCACAAATCAACAAACGTAAACTCTTATACACACAAATGGATAGTATTATTATTTCGCAGGCGCCCATAGTGCCCTTGTACTATGACATTGCAGTTCGGTTTGTGTCAAAAAAAATTTCAGGACTAGGTATAAACCCACAAAATTTTTTGGTACTCAAGAAAGTAAAAAAAAACAAAATAAGTATATAAAATATGCCTTATAACATTGTTCTTATAGAACCCGAAATACCAAACAACACAGGAAACATTGGCAGAATTAGCCTAGGCACTGCATCTCATCTACATCTAGTAAAACCCTTTGGCTTTGAGCTTAGTGACAGTAGGTTAAAACGTGCAGGGCTAGACTACTGGAAACACATAAAGTGTACTATATATGAGAGCGTAGAAGATTTTTTTAAGCAGCACGGCACAAAAAAAATGGCCTTTTTATCTAGTAATGCCACCAAAAATTATTTAGAAATCCCCTTTGAGGATGATTTGTTTTTAATCTTCGGGAAAGAATCTGTTGGACTTTCTGCTGAAATTTTAAAAAACCACCCAACACAACACTATAAAATACCTTTATACAGCGAGCATATAAGAAGCTTGAATTTGGCAAATGCCGTAAGCATTGTGGTATATGAAGGATTACGAAATTTAAAAAAATAATATACACTATGCTTAATCTTAAACTCGCTACAGATCCAAGATGGGTAACTATCGCAGAAAGCAATCTTGAAGAAATACTAACAGATCATGCATGGTGTGAGCAAAAAGCAGCTACCAATGCCATTACCATTATTACTCTAAATAGCCATCTTGAAGATTTAGTGACAGATTTATTAAAACTAGCCCAAGAAGAATTAGAACATTTTGAGATGGTACACAACATCATCAAAGAAAGAGGTTACAAACTAGGGAGAGAGCGTAAAGATCATTATGTAAATCAATTATTTCAATTTACGTGTAATGGAGGCAGCAGGCAACAGGCCATGGTAGATAGGCTTCTATTCTCTGCAATGATTGAGGCTCGCAGCTGTGAGCGATTTAAACTTCTAAGCGAGCGCATTAAGGACGAAAAGCTCTCCGCATTTTATAGAGAACTCATGATAAGCGAGGCTGGTCATTACACCACTTTTTTGGGGTTTGCTAGAAAATATGGTCAAGGAATTGATGTTGAAAAAAGATGGCAAGACCTCATAGATTTTGAAGGAGAGATTATAAAAAACTATGGTAAGCAGCAGACTATACACGGCTAGACATAATTTAATTATTTTTTAAATTGGTATTTCTAAAAAACTGCTTGGCTTGTTATATATTTGTTTAAAACACATCTATTGAAAGCCGCTAGCTTAGCACAAATAAAAAAAGAATTAAAACTTCGTTCTTCTCAAGATATAGAGGAGTTGTGTTTGCGATTGGGACGTTTTAAAAAAGAAAATAAAGAACTACTCACCTATTTATTGTTTGAGGCAGATGATGAGCAAGGATACATCACACATATCAAAGAAACCATTGATGATGAGTTTAACAGTATTACAAACACTAACTTTTACTATCTTAAAAAGAGTGTGCGTAAAATATTAAAAAATGTAAAAAAATACATTCGGTATTCAAATGATAAAGAAACAGAGGTTGCTATTTTACTTCATTTTTGTGAGCGCCTTATTACTTTTAAGCCGTCAATTACTAGAAACATAACTCTTCACAACTTATATGATAGGCAAATACAGCTTATTGATAAGAAAATTGAGACCTTGCATGAAGATTTGCAGTATGACTACAGAGAAGATATGCAACGTTTAAAATAAAACAAAACCATGACCACGCTATATCATAACCCCCGTTGCAGAAAATCTAGAGAGGCACTACAAATATTACAGCAGACAAATGAGCCTGTTGAGATTGTATTGTACTTAAAAGATCCCCTTAGTAAAGATGCTTTAAAAAAAATACTCCAACAATTAGGAGTTTCTGCCCTGGATCTTGTCAGAAAAAACGAAGCTGTCTGGAAAGAAAACTACAAGGGCAAAACACTAACAGAAGTTCAGCTTATCACCGCTATGGTTAACAACCCAAAACTCATGCAGCGGCCTATCGCTATAAAAAATGGCAAAGCAGTAATAGGAAGACCACCTCAAGAGGTGTTAAAGGTCCTCTAAGTTTTTTTCACTACATGACCAAAAATGAAAGAGAGAAAAAAACACTGCGAGGTTTGTAGCAAAGACTTTTCTACAATGTTTAGGGTACAATATAAAAATCCTAAAAAATGGGTTTTTGTTTGTAAGGATTGTTTGCTTACTGTAAAAAAAGACAATCCATCCTACAGCTATGGTGGAACTTGGAAAAAATAATAAAATATGATTGCGTACGCTACGTATTGTTCTGCTCAAAAAAACTACTCAAGAAAAGCCATGCTGGCTATACAGTTGTATGACAGTGAGAGAATTTCTAAAGTATTTAAATTAGCAAAGAGCCAAAACACTAAGTTTGTAATTCTCTCAGGAAAGTATGGCCTTGTAGAGGCGCATCAGCAAATAAATTATTATGATCACCTGCTTGACCAGACAGAAGTAGAAAGCCACTCGGGTGTAATGGCATCTCAAATAGCTACCAAGGATATAAGTGAAATTGTGTTTTTCACTAAACCTTTAGAGAAAGACCCAAATCTCCTAACATATTTAAGGTGTATTAAACGTGCTTGTGAAATAGCAAAAATAGAGTTAAAGGTACAAGTGATACCTTAAATAAATCGAAGCTTATTTTCACAAATAGCTGTGGATTTAAATATTTCACGTGTTGCCGTGAAGTAGTTAACATAAAATTATTGCATCTTTATACTATAAATAACAAACTACTTATACCATGAAAAAATTTTTACTCACACTTTTTATTGTTGCAGGACTAACACAAACAACAAATGCGCAACCAGACATACCATGCGAGCAAAAAACCTGGGTAGTTAATGTAGGCTCTATTGAAGATCATATTGATATATACCACTCAGGACACTACTTAACAAATCCTAGAGAAGAAAATGCCATCACATGGATCGTTACAGATAACCAGGGTGTCGTTATTGCTCAAGAAACCCTAATTGATGAGGACCGCTTCGATTTTTATCATGATATTCCTACTACACAAACCATGAATATTTCTGCCGAGCTTATTAATGAGACAGCCGAGGTAGCCTGCTTTGTTGAAGATGTATTATTTTGGGACACCATTAATAGTTCGGGTAGATGGGAGTTTCTTTATGGAAACAATCCAACAACACTGGGAGGTCAAGAAAACCAACCACTAGATATAACCATCAAACCAACCTTAATTGACGGCTATTTTGAGCTTATATCTTTAGAAAGTTTAAATATGACTGTTTATGACAAAAGAGGTCGAAGTGTGAAAAAAAGAAAAATCGCTGCACAAACAACTAGAATATCTATGGCAGATATGCCATCTGGTATTTACTTTGTACAACTTAGCAATGACCAGAATATTTTTCAAACCATAAAGGTTGTTAAAAAATAAAAAAATGCTAACATAAAAAAAGGGCCAATGATATACTCATTGGCCCTTTTTTTATATGATACAAGTGATTACTTGTCTGTTTTGTTTTTTGCTTCTCGTTTGAGCTTCATGTTTTCTATGAGTGCTCCACCAATCCAATAAGGGATGATTGAAACCAAGAATATCATGAGCCAAAAACCAATGGTCAATATTGTTAAAAAAGCAAGGAATCCCAGGTACTGATCAAAATCGAACATAATATAGTATTTATATTTACAAAGATAAACTGATTTTTTTATTTCTGAAAGATTAAAGTACTCAAAAACAAAAAAAACAACTTATAGAGTGAAAGGCACAAATAATACTCCATATATATACAACTAAACTCCTATAAACTAGTATTTTTGTAATATATAAAGTTTTTACTTATGGAAGATTTTAGAATAGAAAAAGATACAATGGGGGAGGTTAAAGTGTCCTCTAATGTATTATGGGGAGCACAAACACAGCGTTCTATAAATAACTTTAAGATTGGAAGACCAGGTTCTATGCCTCTAGAGATTATTTATGGCTTTGCGTATTTAAAAAAAGCAGCTGCATTTTCTAACTGTGAATTGGGAGGCCTTCCTGAGGTTAAAAGAGATCTCATAGCCGCGGCATGTGATGAAATCCTTGAAGGGAAACACGATGCTCAATTCCCGCTTGTTATTTGGCAAACCGGTAGTGGTACCCAAAGTAACATGAACGTTAATGAGGTAATCGCAAATCGTGCACATCAATTGGCAGGAAAAACTATTGGCCAGGGAGAAAAAACACTACAACCCAATGATGATGTTAATAAATCACAATCATCAAACGATACTTTTCCTACTGCAATGCATATTGCATCTTATAAAAAACTCATAGAACATACCATTCCAGGTGTTACCAAATTATACAACACCTTGTTTGCAAAGTCTAAAGGGTTTGATAAAATTGTCAAGATTGGACGTACACACTTAATGGACGCCACTCCCCTAACACTTGGGCAAGAATTTAGCGGTTATGCCTCTCAATTAGAGCATGGGCTTATGGCATTAAAAAACACCTTACCACACTTATCTCAATTGGCACTAGGAGGAACTGCCGTAGGCACCGGTATTAACACCCCTAAGGGCTACTCAGATAATGTAGCAGCACATATTGCAAAATTTACTGGCCTTTCTTTAATTACTGCAACAAACAAATTTGAAGCATTAGCTGCTCATGATGCCATTGTTGAATCTCATGGGGCATTAAAACAATTGGCAGTATCTCTTAACAAAATAGCCAATGACATAAGAATGCTTGCAAGTGGACCTAGAAGTGGTATTGGAGAAATAGCGATTCCTGCCAATGAACCTGGATCTTCTATCATGCCAGGTAAAGTGAACCCTACTCAGTGTGAGGCGCTCACCATGGTATGCGCGCAAGTAATAGGTAATGACATGGCAATAGCAGTTGGTGGTATGCAAGGACATTATGAACTAAACGTCTTTAAGCCCGTTATGGCCTCAAACATGTTGGAATCTGCACAGCTACTGGGTGATGCTTGCCTATCTTTTGAGGCGCATTGCGCAAGTGGTATTAAAGCCAACGAAGCTGTAATTGACCAACAATTAAACAACTCTCTAATGCTTGTTACCGCTTTAAACACCAAAATAGGCTATTACAAAGCAGCAGAAATAGCAAATACAGCTCATAAAAATGGAACTACCCTTAAGCAGGAGGCTGTAAATCTAGGATATTTAAGTGAAGATGAGTTTGACGCTTGGGTAAAACCAGAAGATATGGTAGGGCACTAAAAACCAATTAAATAGAATGTAAAAAGAGTTTCAGATATACGTGAAACTCTTTTTTTGTGCATTTCATCGATTAAATGCATATTTATTAGTTAAAGTGTAAATGTTTCGTATCTTGCGGGTCCCAAATAAAATAAACCTACTATTATGAAACATCAAACGAATGCCCCCAAGTTTTGTTTGTTTTTACTTTTGTGCCTATTTAGCTATGGTACTGTAACAGCAAAAGCAGATAACAAAAACAAAGAACAAATTACGCAAAGTTCACTATTATCTAGTGTAAGTAACACTACAAGTATCACTGCGATGGCTTTGCCTGTAAAAGCAACATCTATTGTAAGAGAGGTGTCACAAAAAAGTGAAGCCAATACAACAGCTAGCTTGTTTTTAAAAGGTAGCTTTTATGGAGCAATTAGCATCATCTTACTTTTAAACATAGTAAGCTTCTTTTTATTCGAAGAGAAAATCTTTGGATACTTTGGATTGGCAGTAACAGGAACAGTACTACTATTTTTTGGCGAAGACAACCTCTCAAGTATATTGTTTCAAGACAACTTATTTAAAGGTACTGCCGTTACTACAACTATACTTTGCGCTACCGCAGGTCTTGTAGCCTTGTATTCATCTCAGTATCTAACAATAAAAGAATACTTTCCAAAATTAAAAACATTTACTACACCTCTGTTTTTAGTTGCTGCAGGATTGTCTGTAACACACTGGTTTGTTGATAATGCAATGTTGCCCGTAGCCGTAAACATTATAGCCTTCACCCTATTGACATGCTACTTCGGAGGCGGTATTTTGTTATTCTTAAAAAACAATTATTCAAAATTTTATGTGCTAGGTATGGCAATACCATTAATGCTAGTGCTAGATTACTTCGTTTTACAAGTAATAGGTGTTAATTTTTTAAACGTCTCATTGACAATAGTAAAGGCTTCATTTTTCATTAACGTACTGCTAATGACATATGCCATACTATATAGAATGAAAGATATTAAAGAAGAAACAGCAGCACGTAAAACAGAAATGGAAATATTTTTAAATAAAGAAAAAATGATGGAGCGAGACAATATTATAAAAATAACCGAAGAAATGTATTTAGAAAATCTAATCATGCAGTACGATCTTGACGGTATAGAAATAAAGCTATTGCAATACATTAGCGAAGGAAAAGAAAACAAAAAAATCGCCAAAAAGCTGAATACATCAGAGATAGAGATTGAAGAAATGACAAGAAGCCTATACCATAAAATACAGATTGAAGAGGCTGTTCAAGAAGATGTTAATCTTCTTAATCTACAACCAGATTTTTTATATAACTAAGTAAAGTTTGTTATTGTTTTAAAAGGATAGACCTTAGGTCTATCCTTTTTTTATGTATTGTTTTTTATAAAAAAGATATGACACAATAGCCAACACAACTAAAAATGCTACTAGATAATATACAAAAGAGGGAGTAACGGGTACATCTCCACTTGCATAAGAATGCAAACCAGTTAAATAGAAGTTAACTCCAAAATAGGTCATCATTATAGAACCGTACGCTGCAATAGAGGCCACGTTATAAATCCATTTTCCTCGAAGACCAGGAACGAGTCGCATGTGTATAACAAAGGCATATATCATAATACTAATAAGCGCCCAAGTCTCTTTAGGATCCCAACCCCAGTAACGTCCCCAACTCTCATTTGCCCATTGACCGCCCAAAAAATTACCTATGGTAAGCATCACAAGACCAACAGTTAAGGCCATTTCATTAATGGTAGTTAGTTCTTTAATATTTAAATCCATTCTTGCTTTGTTAGCGCTATTGGTTAGTATCATTAGTATTAGAACGGTAACACCCAATATCATACCTAGAGTAAAGGGTCCATAACTAGCCACAATAACCGCAACGTGTATCATAAGCCAATAGCTATCAAGTACAGGTACTAGTGTTGATATAGCAGGATCAAGCCAGTTTTGATTGGCTACCCATAATATAATAGCTGCAACAAAAGCAGTAGATGCAACTGTAAGATCACTTTTCCTTCCAAATGCCAAGCCAAAAAATACAGTAGCCCAAGCCACATATATAATAGATTCATAGGCATCTGTCCAAGGGGCATGTCCAGAGATGTACCAGCGTGCAATTAGCCCAAGGGTCATGGCAACAAAGAAAGACCAAATAACTACTTTACAAACTTTAACAAAGCCATTTACATGAGGTCCTTCTTTAAATATTTGTATGATAATACCAATAAACATCAATACACCAAAGGCTGTGAAGTAACGAAACAGTCTATTAAAAATATTTATTTTGTTATAGGCTATCTCTGCGCTAATTTTTGAATCACTTGGAAGCACCTCACTACCATGTTTTTTCTGGTAAGCTCTAATTAGGTTTAATATTTCAGTTGGCTTTGTATAATCATTACTTGCCTTTGCAGCACTTAGGCTATTAAAGTATAAAGGTAAGGCAGTTTTTGTAAACATAGAATCTTGCCCTTTAATGGCGCTTTGGTTGAGTTCTGGGTAAGACACCCATTTGTTACCTAGGTCTGCGGGTACTGGAAATATCTTTAAAATACTACCTCCTAAGGCTTGATTGAATATGTAATAGCTCTCATAGGCCTTAATAAAATCTTTTTGAAATTGATTAGGAGTATTTGTAGAGGTAGCAGCCTCTAGGTATGGATCTAGCTTGAAATTAACATCCTGGTCAAACAAATCTATTAAGGCTATTGTTTTTGTGCCTTTAGGAACTCCTACAATATCTCGTATGCTGTCATTACCTCTCTTTAACTTAATCATGGGTACCTGAGACCACAGTCTTGGAAATTGTGTTACAGACATAAACACTTGATTTGCATCTAGACCATTGTAGGAGTCACTTCCACTCACCTTACGTATCAATTCACTTGCAAAAGTACTTATTGGCTTCATGCGGCCATTGTCTTGTATTACCAAACGGGCAAAGGCTGCAGCGTGCTCTTTAGAAACTGCATTGGCGTTAATTAAAGAGTCTATTTGTGTGGTAACAGGATTAAGGTGATTGTGGCTATCTATCTGGCCTATTGCAATGGTACTTACCAAGAACATCAAAAGGCTTACCAGCAATTTCTTCTTTTTCTTTATTTTGTCTAAATACTTTTTGAGATTACCAAATCTGGAATTTCTATCAAACAAAATTGCCATAAGTCCAAAATATAAAAAGAAATACCCTATGTAGGTAATCCAAGTTCCCCACATATCGTGGTTTACAGCTAAAATAGTCCCTTTTTCATCTGGCTGAAATCCAGACTGGAAAAAGCGGAATCCATCTTTATCTAAGACGTTATTCATAAAAATTTCTTCTTCTTGAAATGTTCCATCGGCACTATTAACAGTCACTTTACTCTTAAAAGATTTGTAACTTTTTTCTGTGCCGGGGTATTTCTCGGCAATAAAATCATTGAGGGTGATACTAAAAGGCAATTCTATTGTTTTACTTCCGTAGGTAGCATATACCTCAAGACCATTTATATCAACCTTCACGGGACTTGGTGTAGAGCCTCTACCTCCTAGAAGTTCTAAGGTCTTTGTTTGGCCACCAGAGCTAACATTTAGTATCAACGCATTGGTTACAGCAGGAGCATCTTCAGTGGCTTTTATAATGCCCATACGCCCATTAACCACTGGGTCTGGAATTACAAATGTCATGTCTGCCATTTGATAGAGCGAGCGTAGTTGCAAATTTTGGAGGCTGTCTTTTATAACAATACCTTTTTGTTGATCTGCCATACGCATATACTCACCCCCAAAAGATGATTGTATTTGATACCCCTGAGATTGCTCATCATAGAATATATTAATGGCGCCTTTGGTTGGTTTATTTATAGCAAATAAAATGTTATGAATATTGGAAACCTCTCCTACTTTTACATAATGATCATGACGGGTCCCATCACCTGCTTCAACAATTTTAAGGTATCCTTCTCCACTAGGGTCTTCAACCATTCCTTTAGTGGCACCTTTAATGAAATCTTTGTAGGAGATTGTTACAGGAGTCTGGTTGTACGTTTTATTTATAGAAAACTGATTGTTTAATCTCTGGGAGAGGTCCATTTTTTTTGGCGCTAATTTAAGGCGCTGTTGTTGGCCATCAATGACATAATCTCCATCAATAAAAACATTTAAATAGGCAAACTCAGAGAGTATCTCGTTGGAGGTGTCTCCCTCATTTATTTGCATAACACCCTCATAACCAATATATCTTGTTACAAATGCGCCTACTAGAATAAGTATAAAAGACAAGTGTATCACTAGGGTTGTCGCTTTTTCTTTACTAAACATTTTAAAGCGAACAATATTTCCTAGAAAATTAACCACAAACAACCCCATAATAGCTTCAAACCACCATGCATTGTATATGAGTGCTCGAGAATATGGTGTTGGCGAAGTCTCTGAAGAGGCATCAACCAGGGTACCAACAGCCATTGCTATTGCAAAAACAATAAATAAAGTAGCCGTTAAACGGGTAGAAAATATAATGGAAGCTAGTTTCTTTTGCATCTAGTATTATTTTTTGCAAAAATACTACAAAATGGTCTTTTTGTACTCCTTATGCATCTGAAATGTGATAGCATTAACACTCTTTAGTATTCATTCCATAAAAGGCATACTATTGCCATAAAAAATTCTTGTATTTTTACACTATGATTACAGTTGTTATTTTGGGTTTTGGTAATGTTGGATCTCATCTATTTAAGGTATTTGAGACTAGCGCTGGTATTAAGGTACTGCAAGTCTATACACGCAGTATCCCCAAAGAAACCACTCACGACAAGAGGATTGTAACAAACATACTAGAGATTACACCCAAGGCAGATGTCTATATCGCCGCAGTCCCTGACGATACCATACACAGTATCACGTCACAACTTCCTTTTACAAATAAGTTGGTAGCTCACACCTGTGGAGGAGCTGCTTTAGAAGCTATTAGTAACAACAATAAAAAAGGAGTGTTTTACCCTTTACAAACATTTTCAAAAAACAAAGAGATTGACTTTAAAAACATCCCCATTTGTGTGGAGGCTCAAAACAAGGAAGATCTCTGTTTATTAACAAATTTAGGCACTCTGATTTCCCAAAAAGTGTGTGCTATTAATTCCTATGAGCGTTCAAAATTACATGTTGCCGCCGTATTTGTAAATAACTTTGTGAACGAGTTATATCATATTTCAGAAGATATTTTAAGAAAACAACAATTAGATTTTAGCCTCTTGGCACCTTTAATTAAAGAAACTGCCAATAAAATAAAATACCTCACTGCTGCCCAGGCCCAAACTGGACCAGCCAAAAGAGGAGATAAAAAAACAATTCAGACACATCAAGGGCTTCTTACAGCACAACAACAAGAAGTATATCAACTACTTACACGTAGTATTCAAAAAAGAAACATATCACAAGATGAGTAAAAGCTATAAAGAATATTTGCATCAAATCACCACCTTCGTTTTTGACGTAGATGGCGTGCTAACAGACGGAACAATTACAATAACCACAGATGGAGAAATGCACAGAACCATGCATACCAAAGACGGCTTTGCCCTAAAAGAAGCGCTGCTTCAAGGCTTTAATGTGTGTATCATTTCTGGCGGTACTGATGAAGGAGTTCGTAAACGCCTTGCAGGATTGGGCATTAATGATATACACTTAGGTGCACATCACAAAACAAAAACACTAGAAAAATACCTTCAAGAGAATAACATTACACCCCAGCAGGTATTGTACATGGGTGATGACCTGCCAGATTATAAGGTAATGCAACAAGTTGTTATGCCATGCTGCCCGCAAGATGCGGTGCCAGAAATTAAAGCGCTTAGCAGGTATGTATCTCATCTTAAAGGAGGCCAAGGCTGCGTAAGAGATGTAATTGAGCAAGTGCTAAAAGTGCAAGAAAAATGGAATTACAGCACAACAATAAGCGCAAAGTATGACTAATGCTTAGCTAATTAATAAGGTAAGCAAAAGTAAAAATTACACACAAATTAGTACATTTACACTTTATAAAGCACTCTATGTCTACAGCAAAGAAACAATACAAAAGAATCACTACCAAAACCTTGGTAGATATGAAAAATCGTGGAGAAAAGATATCTATGCTCACGGCCTATGACTATACCATGGCAAAAATTGTAGATGGAGCTGGCATAGACGTAATACTTGTTGGTGACTCTGCCTCTAATGTTATGGCAGGACATGAAACTACACTCCCCATAACACTGGATCAGATGATTTATCATGCAACCTCTGTGATTCGCGCCGTAGAGCGTAGTTTAGTGGTGGTAGATATTCCTTTTGGAAGCTACCAAAGTGATCCAAAAGAAGCCCTACGCTCAGCCATACGTATCATGAAAGAAAGTGGAGGTCATGCAGTAAAGGTAGAAGGCGGTAAAGAAATTAAAGAATCTGTAAAAAGAATTTTAAATGCAGGCATACCAGTTATGGGGCATTTAGGGCTTACGCCACAGTCTATATATAAGTTTGGAACCTATACCGTTAGAGCTAAAGAAGATGCTGAGGCAGAAACGCTTAAACAAGATGCTTTACTTTTAGAAAAAGCAGGATGTTTTGCCATTGTACTAGAAAAAGTTCCTGCCAAACTTGCGCAAGAAGTAGCCCAAAGCCTTACTATACCTGTAATTGGTATTGGAGCAGGTAACGCAGTTGATGGGCAAGTACTAGTAACACATGATATGCTAGGCATGACTCATGAGTTTAATCCTCGCTTTTTAAGAAGATACCTAGATATGTATAAGGATATGACAACGGCATTTAAAAACTACAGTACAGACGTAAAAAGCGGCGATTTCCCAAACGATACAGAACAGTACTAATATCTATTATATTTCGGGAAAAAAAAATACTCATACCAAAACAAACAAAAAAACGACACATAGCACCCCAGATAACCTGCAGGTGTTATTTGAAGACAACCACCTCATTGTTGTAAACAAACGTCCTGGAGACATTGTACAAGGTGATAAAACTGGAGACACGCCCCTTTCTGAAATCACCAAAGCATATCTTGCCAGAAAATACAATAAACCCGGAGCCGTGTATCTTGGGGTTGTACATAGGCTAGATAGACCTACAAGCGGTGTGATTGTCTTTGCCAGGACATCAAAGGCATTACCTAGACTAAACAAATCTTTTGCAGAGCGGCAAACAAAAAAAACCTACTGGGCGGTAGTGAAAAATCCACCACCAAAAGATAATGACACCCTTACCCACTATCTTAAAAGAAATCCAAAGCAAAATAAAAGCTACGCAAACACCAAAAAAGTTCCAGATAGCAAAAAAGCGATACTTCACTATCACGTTTTAAAGAAAATGCAACGCTATGTAGCTTTAGAAATTCTTTTAGAAACTGGAAGACACCATCAAATTAGAGCGCAACTTGCAAGCATTAATTGTCCAATAAAAGGAGACTTAAAATATGGTTTTGACAGATCCAATAAAGACGGAAGTATTCATCTACACGCTAGAAAACTCTCTTTCATACATCCTGTAAAAAAACAAGAAATGACAATTACAGCGCCCTTACCTCAAGATGTTTTATGGGAAAACTGCAAACAATAATAAAACAAACTAAAGCTTTATATTATATATTATAATAAATTGAAAATTAATACATTATATATTATTTTTAGACAAGACTAAATTGGCAAAATATCCTTTTTTACGATCACCACCCATTTTTTAAACAAGTAATTTGTAATGTTTGGTTTACGGAAAACACAAGAGTTAACACAAAAAAAAGGGAAGCGATAAAGCTCCCCTTTTGTGTGATAAGTAAAAATAAATCTATTGCTTGACATCTTCTAAATTTACTTCCTCTCCTTGTTTATCCAAAAGCAATACCTCATCAAATCCCATATCTCTAAATTGTGTGTGCTGGCTAAGCATCACCTTTTTAAATACTATTACTACAAATCAAACCTATCAAGATTCATCACCTTGGCCCAAGCAGCTACAAAATCTGTAACAAACTTATCTTTACCATCATCTGCAGCGTACACTTCAGCAATTGCTCTTAGTTCTGTGTTAGATCCAAAAATTAAATCGGCTCTTGTTCCTCTATATTTGACAACGCCTGTTTTCCTGTCTGATCCTTCAAATAAGGTGTCATCCTCAGAAGTTGCTTTCCAGGTATTACTAAAATCTAAGATATTTACCAAGAAATCATTGGTAAGTGTACCAACAGTATCTGTAAATACACCGTATTTCGAATCATCATAATTGGTTCCTAAAACTCTCATCCCAGCAACTAAAACAGTCATTTCTGGAATGCTAAGTGTTAATAATTGCGCTCTATCAATCAATAATTCTTCTGCTGCTAGATTTAAATCTTTTTTAATAAAATTTCTAAAACCGTCTGCTTTCGGTTCTAAATAAGCAAAAGAAGCAACATCAGTTTGTTCTTGAGAAGCATCTGCTCTTCCCGAGGTGAATGGAACAGAGATAGCATGTCCCGCTTTTTTTGCAGCCTCTTCTATAGCCACACAGCCACCTAAAACTATAAGGTCTGCAATAGAAACACTCCCGTTAAAATTAGCTTTAATTGTTTCATAACTAGCCAAAACAGTTGCTAATTTCTTGGGAGAATTCGCTTCCCAATTTTTTTGAGGTTCCAAACGGATTCGAGCACCATTTGCGCCACCTCTCATGTCTGACCCTCTAAAGGTTGATGCAGAAGCCCAAGCCGTAGAAACCAATTGTGATATAGTAAGGTCTGAGGCTAAAATTAAGCTCTTTAAGGTTGTTAGATCTGTATCAGATAATGACTGCCCTGCTGGAATTGGATCTTGCCAAATTAACTCTTCCTTTGGCACTTCTGGTCCTAGGTAACGATGTACAGGGCCCATATCACGATGGGTTAATTTGTACCATGCTCTTGCAAAAGCGTCTTCAAAAGCTTTGTGGTCTTTGTGAAAACGTTTAGAAATTTCTAAATACGCTGGATCTAGCTTTAAAGCAATATCCGCAGTTGTCATCATTAAATCCTGCGTATTGTTTGCATCACCTGCTTTGGGTGCTTTTTTCGCATTTGACGCTGTGGTTGGTTTCCACTGGTGAGCGCCTGCCGGACTCCTTGTAAGTTCCCAGTCATAGTTTAATAAGACATCAAAATAATCATGATCCCAAACAGTTGGATTTGGTGTCCAAGCTCCTTCTATACCACTTGTAATAGTATCATCTAAAACTCCTGTACCAAAAGAGTTTTTCCAACCAGTACTCATCTCTTCTATAGGAGCTCCATGTGGTGATGGTCCAACATATGTATTTGGATCTGCAGCGCCATGGGCTTTACCAAAAGTATGGCCACCAGCAACAAGTGCTACCGTTTCTTCATCATTCATTGCCATTCTACCAAAGGTCTCTCTAATGTCTTTTGCAGAGCCCATTGGATCTGGGTTTCCATTGGGTCCTTCCGGGTTTACATATATCCAACCCATCATTACAGCACCTAAAGGATCTTCTAATTCGCCTTCAGCATATCGTTCTTTATTTTCTCCCATAACGGTTTCAGAACCCCAATATATGTCTTGTTCTGGCTCCCAAACATCCTCACGTCCACCAGCAAAACCAAAGGTTTCAAATCCCATAGATTCCATTGCACAGTTCCCAGCAAGAATCATTAAATCTGCCCAAGATAATTTGTTCCCATACTTCTTTTTAATAGGCCACAATAACAAACGAGCCTTGTCCAAATTACCATTGTCTGGCCAACTATTTATTGGCGCAAACCGCTGCGATCCAGAACGTGCTCCACCACGCCCATCACCAACTCTATAAGTACCAGCACTATGCCATGCCATACGTACCATAAATGGACCATAGTTTCCATAATCTGCAGGCCACCAATCTTGTGAATCTGTCATAGCATTAATAACATCTTGCTTTAGACTAGCAAAATCTATGGAGTTAAACGCATCTGCATAATTAAAATCTGCACCCATAGGGTTAGATTTTACTGCATTTTGACGTAGAATATTTAATTTGAGTTCATTGGGCCAAAAATCTCGCACAGAAGTTCCATTACCTGCTGTTTGTTTTTGAGTGCCTCCCATAAATGGGCATTGGCTAATATCGCCATCTTTGTGATTATCCATTGGTGTTTTTTTTTGTATAATTTGTGTTGTACCCAAAGTTAATGATAAAGCAGCGTATTTGTATGTGTTTATTATATAATAAAGTAACGATGGTATCAATAAAATCTATACAAAGAACAAAGGCAAACCAAACACAATATAGCAGTAAGCCAACAAGATAAGCCTGAGGCTGTCTACAAATATTTATAGAGTTAAATTTTTAATATTAATAAAAGACATTATCTATCTTTGGATAGAACAAAAACCTTCTTGTAATGCTCAAAAAACACCTGCTTAATTTTGATATTGTCTTAGCTTCTGGTTCCCCGAGAAGACAGCATTTTTTCAAAGAATTAGACATAGATTTTAAAATAGATGTTCGAGAAATCAAAGAAATATTTCCGACACATCTAAAAGCCCAAGAAATCACAAAATATTTAGCACAATTAAAAGCTACCGCCTTTAAGGATATTAAAGAAAAACAAATTGTAATTACCAGTGACACTATTGTATGGAAAGACAATCGCGCCATCGGTAAACCCCAAAACAAGCAAGATGCAATAAACATGCTGCAAGGTTTAAGCGGTAAAACCCACAGTGTGTTTACCTCTGTATGTTTTACCACTAAAGATAACCAAAACACTGTCTCTGATTGCACAAAGGTGCATTTTAAAGAACTCACCAATGATGAGGTTGAGTACTACCTAGAAACATGTAAACCTTATGACAAAGCTGGTAGTTATGGTATACAAGATTGGCTTGGATATATTGGAATAGAAAAAATAGAAGGGTGTTTTTTTAATGTCATGGGCCTCCCCACAAGGCTAGTATACAATGCCTTACTAGAAATAGCAAAGGCAAAATAATCTTGTTTTAAAAAAGCGATAAAGCTGTTAAAGTATCAAACTACTTAGAGGTCTTTGTATCAAAAGCAAACCCTTCTACCATATGGAAAAAACCATTTTTGTGATAAAAATCTGTTTCTTTTATAACTGCCATATTTCCTTTACTATCTGAAATGGTTAACGCTCCTGCTTTTTTTGTTACAGCTAATTTTTCACCCTCAAGAGTTCTAAAATAAGCCATACCTCCAGAGCTAGAAATTGCATTTTCTATCGCATTTTTATCTACTCTACCAGGTATGGTATGAAACTTTACTAATTGTACTATTGTTTGATCATCTGCCAATAATGCTTTGCGTGTATCTTCTTTTAGTGTACTAAAGGAGGCATCGTTGGCAACAAAAACAGTAACCATTTCTTGACTTGATAGCTGGCTGCTCAAAAATTCGTCTTCTAAAATAGCGGCCATTATAGAGAAATAAGTGCTTTGTGCTATGTTTTCTTGCAGCGTTTTATCTGAAGTAAAAGTGATCCCTTGCCAGTCTTTTGATATGGTACTAGTGCTTATGCTTTTATATTTTTGAGCACTAGTAATTGTATACAGGCCTATAAATACAATGCAAAGAATGTGTTTGAAATTCATGGTATTATTTTTTTTTTAAAGATAGGTAATACAAACTTTGTTCTACAACGTCTAATCGAGAAGAATATTTAAAAAAGAGTTAAAAAAATAAAAATGGTTGTCTAACAAACCATTAGAGAGTATTTTTATTTCAAAATTAAAATTTATGTTTCCTAAAACAAATATCGAAATACAATTACAAAAAACAAGAAAAAAGCATACCTCTGAATATGAAATACTTAGAGACGTAAATGAATTATTGAAGCAAAATGAGAATCAAAGAAATACAATAAAAAGAGAACTAACCCATGGGTCAAAACTTAATGAAAACTTTTTTAATCATAAAGCATTAGATGCTTCTAAGGTATTTCACCTTTCAGATATAAAAAAACTATGTATTGATTATAGGTTGCGTTTTTTGGATACTAAATATTTTAAAGCACCGTTCCCAGAAAAGGCAATCTCAAAAATAAGAGCTCTTGAAAAAGAACACAATACCACTTTAAAAGGTTTAAAAATTGTTGCTCCAGCTTCATTAATGAAACTAGAAAATGTAAACGATCCTTTGTTGTTTGCTCCAATTTCAAACGACTATTTTTACCTCATACACAAATGGGGAAATGATTTACATCCTTTTAGAAAAGCATTGGTATGGCCCTATAAAACCTTTGAGAATTTAATATTTACAATATTTATTACTAGCATTTTACTTACGGCTATTACCCCATTGCATCTATTATCTAGAGGCAATCCAAATCTAGAATATTTATTATTCTTTTTGTTTATGTTCAAGGGAGTTGCCGCAACTGTATTATATTATGGTTTTGCCAAAGGAAAGAATTTTAACAACGCTATTTGGAGAAGCAAATACTACAATTCATAAAAACATGAATAAAGATCAAAAAACAATTCGCATATATACTGGGCCAACAATGATAGCTAGCGGCCTTATTGCAAGACTAAACGAAGAAGGAATTTCTCCCATTGTAAAAGATGATCACAATAGCGGTATCACAGGTGGGTTCTCTACAGGAATTCCTAACCAAGTGCGCCTATTTATCAGAAATGAACAGTTAGATACAGCAAAAACAATGATTAATGAATACTTTGCAGAGGTTGGAGAACCTTTGCTTTAATTAATACCTCATTGGAAATACAAGCCTTTAGCCACACCTTTGCGCAAGCCTTTTATAACCTTAACCTGCAGTGGCTAGAAACCTACTTTTATGTAGAGGCTTATGACAGAGAAGTCTTAAGCAAACCCATGCAGCATATTATACATCCTGGTGGAGAAATTTTTTTTATTACCCAAAACAACACAGCCATAGGCACTGTAGCTCTTATAAAAAGAAGTGATGGTGTTTTTGAGCTCACAAAAATGGCCATAGAGCCCTCCAAGCAAGGAAAAAAACTGGGGCAACAACTCTTACAATACTGCATTGATTTTGCAAAAGAAAATAATTTTAAGCAGCTCTATCTTTACTCAAACACTAAGCTAGAAAACGCTATACACATATACAAAAAATATGGCTTTAAACAGGTTGCTATACCCAAGGATAACCCCTACAAGCGAAGTAATATTAAGATGATATACCCTCTCTAACAAAATACATTTACAATACGATATTGACCTAACAACAAGATTAAATTGGAACTAATCCATTAATAAGGAAATAATCCAAATATTTTGTATTTTTGTAGTAATGAAACAAAATATAGACGATACAACCTTTGCAATTATTGATGTAGAAACAACTGGAGGAGTCTCTAAGGGAAAAATGACCGAGGTGTGTATTATCCTTGTAAAAAACAAAGAAATTCAAGATACCTTTACAACACTTATTAATCCTGGATGTTTAATTCCAACAACAATTACTGCCCTCACTGGTATAGATAACCAAATGGTTGCATCTGCGCCAAGCTTTGCAGAAGTAGCCCAGGAGTTATATGACTTTACAAAAGACAGCGTATTTGTAGCACACAATGTAAATTTTGATTTTGGTTTTTTTAAAAAGGAGTTTGCAGCTGTTGGTATTACCTACCTAAGAAAAAAACTGTGTACAGTGCGCTTATCCAGAAAACTAATACCAGGGCTTCCCTCCTATAGCCTTGGTAGGTTAACTAGATCTATAGGCATAGAATTAACAGGTGCTCACCGAGCAGAGGCAGATACAAGAGCTACTGTAAAATTGTTTAACAAATTACTTGAAATAGATGCTATCTCCGAATATAAAGCTATTTTAAAAGCATTGGACGTAACATCAAAAGAAGCTACACTTCCTCCCCATTTACCAGCAGAGGATATTACAGCGTTGCCAGAAACACCTGGAGTCTATTTTTTTAAAAATAAAGCTAAAAAAATGATATATGTGGGTAAAGCCAAAAACATAAAAAAGAGGGTTTTGTCTCATTTGTATGCTAAGGTTTCTAAAGAAATAGCCCTTGCGCAAGAAACGCACCATATAGATTTTGAGCAAACAGGAAATGAATTAACGGCATTGTTACTTGAATCTCACCATATCATAAAGCATTACCCAAAATATAATAAGGTACAAAAAAGACCTATCACAACATTTCAAATTATTAACTACACTAATAGACTGGGGATATTACAACTCGCTATAGGTAAAACCAAAACAACTACAAACTCAATTGAAACACTATATAGTAATGCTTTGGCAATTGAGCATTTAGAACAGCTGTGTCAGGAGTATGAATTATGTCCAAGATATTGTTCACTTCAAAGCCAAGGTAGTGCCTGTTCACATTATAAAATAAAAAAATGTAACGGTATTTGTCAAGATCTTGAGGATGTGCAGGTATATAATAAAAGAGTACAAGAGGCAATCTACAGCTTTCAGCAACAGCAAAACAGCTATGTTATTAAAGGTAAAGGGAGAACTGCCTGTGAGGTCTCAATAATTTTAATTGAACAAGGACAATATAAAGGCTTTGGGTTTGTAGATGCTCAAGAATCTATTGCCTACTTTGAGGATTTCTCTAATTACATAACACGCTACAAAAGCACCTATTATACGACAAAGATCTTACAGGCTTACCATAAAAAAAACAGCAATAAAGATATCCTTACCAGAGCAAGAACCTAAATAATCAAATCGCTATTTACAAAACAAGCTTATTAAATTTTTCTATCTATATGTTTACCCAAGGATAATGAAAACTTTAGTCAATAAAAAAGGCATAATGAGTATTCATTATGCCTTTTTTATTACTGTCGGGATGACAGGATTTGAACCTGCGACCACTTGACCCCCAGCCAAGTACGCTACCGGACTGCGCCACATCCCGTGCTTAAAAAACACCTTTTCATAACAAGGGTTAAAATATGATTGTAAAAATAATAAAAACTAGTGTCAACAAGGGTAAAATAAATTAAAAAAAGCGTGTGGTATCTATATAAATCATTAGTTTTGCAATCCGAATTTAAGTACTTAATTCGGGGTGTAGCGTAGCCCGGTTATCGCGCCACGTTTGGGACGTGGAGGCCGCAGGTTCGAATCCTGCCACCCCGACTAAAAAGCCGTCTGAAGTATCAGATGGCTTTTTTATTTACAAAACACAGCTTTAATACTTTTACAGGTAGAAAACAAAACCCAGATTGTTATATTTACACTGTTATAAATCTCTAGGGATTTACTAAAAAAACTCAAATGAGTAAGGTATGCTATAGTGCACTATTGGTGATTTTTATACTTGGATGTAATAATACCCCAAAAAAACAAGAGGGTGTTACATTACAAGCTACAGTAAACAAAATACAAAGCCCTCTACAACAAAGTATAGACAGAGGAGCTGTTGTATATAAAAAAGTATGCTCCCAATGTCATAGACCTAGTGGCAAAGGCATTGCAAATAATTACCCACCCTTGGCAGGCTCTAATTGGTTAACCCAAAAAAGACTAGAAAGCATTAAGGCAGTTAAATACGGCCTACGAGGAAACATCATCGTAAACCAAAAACCATATAATGGGGTTATGAGTGCCATGGGTTTAAACAACACCCAAGTGGCAGATGTAATGAATTACACCATGAACTCTTGGGGAAACAAGCAAAAAAAAATAGTAACAGAAAAAGAAGTTGCTTCTGTTAAAAAGTAATGACAAGGTTTAACAGCTAGCACTACAAAATCCTTATTTTTGTAAAAAACATATACTATGTTAATAATTGGTATTGCAGGCGGTACTGGCTGCGGAAAAACGACAGTAGTAGAACAAATTATTGCACAACTTCCAGTAGATGAAGTATGTGTAATATCACAGGATTCTTATTACAAAGACACCAGTGATTTAAGTTATCAAGAGCGCGTTAAAATAAATTTTGATCACCCTAACTCTATTGATTTTGATTTGCTTTTACAGCATTTAAAGACTTTGCGTGATGGAGCCTCTTTTGAGCAGCCCGTATATTCTTTTGTAGAACATAACCGTATGGGTGAGACAATTACAACACATCCAAAAAAAGTAGTGATTGTAGAGGGTATTTTAATACTCACACAACCAGAGATAAGAGCCATGTTTGATGTAAATGTTTTTGTACACGCAGACAGTGATGAGCGTCTAATACGCAGATTGAAGAGAGATATTTCTGAACGAGGAAGAAACATAGATGAGGTTCTTACCAGATACCAAACAACTCTTAAGCCAATGCATCAAGAGTTTATAGAACCTACCAAAGAATTTGCAGACATCATTATACCTAACAACAAATACAATACGGTTGCTGTTGATTTAATAAGAACTATTATTTCAGAAAGATTATAACACATGAATAAAATTTCAGAAATAAAAAAAACAAAGTGGTACCTCTGGCTGGGCAACAAATATGTGATTTTCATGTTGCTGTTTTTAACCTGGATGTTTTTTTTTGATGCTAATAATTATTTTTTTCACAAAGAATTAAGTGATGATATTAAGGCCCTAGAGGAGAATAAAACGTTTTACAAAAAAGAAATAGAGAAAGACAAAGCTTTTATAAAAAAAATGAAAGACAGCTCAGAGATGGAACGTTATGCTAGAGAAAAATACTACCTCAAAAAAGAAAACGAAGATATTTACATCATAGAACATCAAGACTCTGTTAAGTAAGGGTTTGATTTTATGACAATACGCATCAATGAAGAAACATTTGTTGACAGATTTTGATCCGGTTTCTGCAAAAGCATGGAAGCAAAAAATACAGGTAGACCTTAAAGGAGCTGAGTATAATGAAACCCTTGTGAGCAAAACACTAGAAGGGATACATATTAAACCCTTTTACCATAATGATGATGGTATTATTGCCAAGGAGATTCCAGGAACTCCATCTGGTTGGAATATCACACAGGGAGTTTTTATTGACGATGCTAAAATTGCAAATGATATTGCTGTAGATGCTATAGAAAAGGGAGCAGAAGCCATTCTTTTTGGAGCAAATAAACCCTTTGATATCGAGAGTGTCTTTAAAGATTACCCCTACGGTAAGGCAAGTATATATTTCGATTTTACTTTTTTGGATATTGATTTTGTAAATAAACTATCTTTATATCTCACAAATCAAAAGGCTGAATTTTATCTCAACCTAGACCCTGTAGGGAAACTTTCAAAAGAAGGAAATTGGTTTAAAAGCCAAAAAGAAGATTTTAACGCACTTCAAAGTCTTTCACAGTCTGTAAACACTATTTCTGTAGACACAACAAACTATCAAAATGCAGGAGCCAATATGGTTCAGCAATTGGCCTATGCCCTTGCCCATGCCAATGAATATCTAAACCATCAAACTACAAATAGTATTACTTTTAAAATAGCAACTGGCACGCACTACTTTTTTGAAATAGCAAAAATACGCGCCCTAAGAATTCTATACGCTAGTTTAACCAAAGAGTATGACTGCTCCCAAACATGTCATGTGATAGCCCAAGGCTCAAGACGTAACAAAACACTTTATGATTATAATATAAATATGCTGCGAAGCACTACTGAGGCTATGTCTAGTGTGCTTGGAGGTGCAGATGCGGTATGCAACATGCCTTATGATGTATTGTACCATAAAAGCAATGAATTTGGAGAACGAATTTCTCGAAATCAATTATTGATATTAAAGGCAGAGAGCTATTTTGATGTGGTCAGCAATCCTGCAGATGGAGCTTATTACATAGAGAACCTTACGCAAGAATTGGCTACAAAAGCATTAGAGCTCTTTAAACAAATTGAAGATAGTGGCGGTTTTATAAAACAACTACTACAGGGGGACATACAGAAAAAAATTAAAGAAAGTGCTGCCAAACAGCAGGAACTTTTTGACAATGGCAATATTACATTACTTGGAACAAATAAACACCTAAACCCAACAGATCTAATGAAGGAAAACTTAGAACTGTTTCCTTTTTTGAAAAGCAATCCTAGAAAAACATTGATTCAACCCATAATAGCAAAACGTATGGCGGAAGCTATAGAAAAGGAAAGACTAAGCCATGAGTAGAAAAGATGTATCCAACATAACCTTACACAACAACACCCAAAGTGGTATTTCTGGGGATAAAAAAACTGCTTTCAAAACTGCAGAGGGCATTGCTATCAAAAATCGTTATAGCAAACAAGATGTAACTGCCCTAAAACACTTAGATTTTGCTGCCGGTATTGCTCCCCATTTAAGAGGGCCTTATGCTACTATGTATGTAAAAAGACCTTGGACCATTAGGCAATATGCAGGATTCTCTACCGCCGAGGATAGCAATGCTTTTTATAGACGTAATCTAGCTGGGGGTCAAAAAGGGCTTTCTGTTGCCTTTGATTTGGCCACCCACAGAGGCTATGATAGTGATCATGAGCGGGTAGTTGGAGATGTTGGTAAGGCAGGAGTTGCCATAGACAGCGTTGAGGATATGAAAATTTTGTTTGATCAAATCCCTTTAGACAAAATGAGCGTATCAATGACCATGAATGGAGCTGTGCTACCGATTATGGCTTTTTACATTGTAGCTGCTCAAGAACAAGAAGTGGCGTTAAAAGATCTTGCAGGTACGATACAAAACGATATTTTAAAGGAGTTTATGGTACGTAATACCTATATCTACCCTCCTACGCCATCGATGAAAATTATAAGTGATATTTTTCAATACACGTCAAAGAACATGCCTAAGTTTAACAGCATTTCTATTTCTGGATATCATATGCAAGAAGCTGGTGCAACTTGCGATATAGAATTGGCATACACCTTGGCAGATGGCCTAGAATACATCCGTAAAGGCTTAGATGCAGGTATGGATATTGATACCTTTGCACCACGCCTATCTTTCTTTTGGGCCATTGGTATGAATCATTTTATGGAAATCGCTAAAATGAGAGCCGCCAGAATGTTATGGGCAAAACTAGTGAAACAGTTTAATCCAAAAAATCCAAAATCTTTAGCCCTAAGAACGCATTGTCAAACAAGTGGCTGGAGCCTAACAGAGCAAGACCCTTTTAATAATGTTGCACGCACCTGTATTGAAGCTTCTGCTGCCGCCTTTGGAGGAACCCAGTCTTTACACACCAATGCCCTTGACGAGGCCATTGCCTTACCCACAGATTTTAGTGCTCGTATTGCAAGAAACACACAAATTTATCTGCAAGAAGAAACCCATATCACAAAAACTGTTGATCCATGGGCAGGTAGTTATTATGTAGAAAATCTAACCAATGATATTTCAGACAAAGCATGGGCACTAATTCAGGAAGTTGAAGAATTGGGTGGCATGACAAAAGCCATTGAGGCCGGCATACCAAAATTACGCATCGAAGAAGCAGCTGCAAGAAAACAAGCCCGTATAGATAGCGGTCAAGACATTATTGTTGGTGTTAATAAATATAGACTAGAAAAAGAAGATCCCTTGCAGATACTAGATGTAGATAACCAAATGGTTAGAACCGCTCAGTTAGAGCGATTAGCTAATATTAAAGCCACTAGAGATAATAAAAAAGTAACAGATAGTTTAAAAGCTTTAACGCATGCTGCTACATCGGGAACAGAAAATTTACTAGATTTGGCAGTAACAGCGGCCAAACAAAGAGCTACTCTTGGAGAAATTAGTGATGCATTAGAAGTAGCTTTTGGCAGGTATAAAGCTCAAATTAAATCATTTAGCGGCGTGTATAGTAAAGAGATAAAAAAAGACCCTTCCTTTGAAAAAGCAAGAGAACTCGCAAATAAATTTGCCGAGTTAGAAGGTCGTAGACCAAGAATCATGATTGCTAAAATGGGGCAAGATGGTCATGACAGAGGAGCAAAAGTTGTTGCTACTGGTTATGCAGATGTTGGCTTTGATGTAGATATTGGCCCATTGTTTCAGACCCCAAAAGAAGCAGCACAACAAGCCATAGAAAATGACGTGCACATTTTAGGTATTTCTTCATTGGCTGCTGGTCATAAAACACTAGTGCCACAGGTTATTGCACAAATGAAAGAATTTGGCCGTGAAGACATCATGGTAATTGTTGGGGGTGTTATTCCTGCTCAAGATTATCAATTCTTGTTTGATGCAGGTGCACTTGCAGTATATGGCCCAGGAACAAGAATTAGTGATGCAGCCATTGAAATGCTTACTATTTTAATAGACTCTGTGGCAGAGTAATACTTTTTTATTTCAAAGTAACCTATTACAAATCCAAAGTCTATAAAAGGAGGTTAAAATTGTAATCTATTTCAACAAATAAAATGTTTCTTATCGTTGTATATACTATAAACACGCTACCTTTTTAGTCTTAAAAAGATGTTCACTATCTGTTAACAAAAATGATTTTGGATTCGGTTATTAAATAGTATTTTTACTATTAAATCAAGAAATATTAATGGGTAAAATTATTGCAATTGCTAACCAAAAAGGAGGCGTAGGAAAAACTACCACTTCTATTAACCTAGCAGCATCTTTAGGTGTTTTAGAAAAAAAAGTACTCCTAATTGATGCAGATCCACAAGCCAATGCTACATCTGGTTTAGGCATAGATGTAGAGGCTGTTACCAATGGTACCTATCAATTATTAGAGCATTCTACAACAGCTAAAGATGCCATTGTAAAAACCACCTCTCCTAATCTTGATTTAATTCCGGCTCATATAGATCTTGTTGCTGTTGAAATTGAATTAGTAGACAAAAAAAATAGGGAGTACATGCTCAAACAAATGGTGACAGATCTAAAAAAAGATTATGACTATATCATAATAGATTGCGCGCCATCTCTAGGACTATTAACCCTAAATGCTTTAACTGCTGCAGATGCTGTTATCATACCAATACAATGTGAGTATTTTGCACTAGAGGGTCTTGGTAAGCTTTTAAACACAATAAAAAGTGTACAAAAGGTACACAACTCGGGGTTGGATATTGAAGGCCTACTTCTTACCATGTATGACTCTAGATTAAGATTGTCAAATCAAGTGGTAGAAGAAGTGAAAAAACATTTTGACGCAATGGTATTTAATACAATCATTCAGCGCAATGTGCGTTTAAGTGAAGCCCCTAGTTATGGGGAAAGCATTATTAGTTATGATGCAAGTAGCAGAGGCGCCAACAATTACCTTAGTTTGGCAGAGGAATTAATACAGAAAAATAAATAAAAGTAATCGCCTAGTAAATACAATATGGCTAAAGCAACAAAAAAACAAGCACTAGGACGTGGCCTTTCTGCCATTTTGAAAGACCCTTCCAACGACATTGAATCTGCAAATGATAAAAATGCCGACAAAGTTGTAGGAAATATTGTGGAGCTTGAATTAACTGCCATTGAAGTAAACCCATTTCAGCCCAGAACCAGTTTCAACGAAGATTTGCTTTTAGAACTAGCCTCCTCTATTAAAGAGTTAGGAGTTATACAGCCTATAACAGTGCGTAAACTTAGTTTTAACCAATACCAACTAGTAAGTGGTGAGCGTCGTTTTAGAGCTTCTTCACTATTAGGGCTTACAACCATACCAGCCTACATACGCATTGCCAATGACCAAGAATCTTTGGAAATGGCACTGGTGGAAAACATACAACGGGAAGATCTTGATCCTATAGAAATTGCACTCTCCTACAGGCGCCTAATAGAAGAAATTGATTTAACCCAGAGCCAAATGAGTGATCGTGTTGGTAAAAACAGATCAACCATTGCCAACTATTTACGATTACTGAAATTAGACCCTATTATACAAACGGGAATGAGAGACGGGTTTATTACTATGGGTCATGGTAGAGCTCTTATAAATGTTGAAAACCTAGACTCACAGCTTGAAATTTACGCTAAAATTCTAGCTGATAAATTATCTGTACGTGAAACAGAAATTTTAGTGAGAGGTGAAAAAAAGACTAGATCTTCATCACACAAAGCTGTCAAAATAGTGCCAAAATATGTGCTCAAGGCAAAAAAACAACTCATTGCTGCATTAAACGCTAATATTGATGTTAAAGTAAATGATACAGGTAAGGGGCAGTTTATAGTACCCTTTAAAAACAAGGAAGATTTTGACCGCCTACTCAAGCTACTCTCGTGAAGTGTAAACTCCTCTATATTTTTTTACTTATAGCAAGCATACCAGTGGTTGCTCAAGGGCAAGTTAATTCTGTATCCAAGCAAATCAATCTTATTGTTAAAGATACTGCAACTAAAAAACAAGCCTATGATCCTCTAGCGCCTGCAAGGGCTGCTTTTTACTCTGCGGTACTGCCTGGACTTGGTCAAGTAAGCAATAGAAAATACTGGAAAATACCTGTAATCTATGCAGGAATTGGAACGGGAGTCTATTTTTACATGAAAAATGATACAGATTATAATCGTTTTAGAGATGCCTACAAACGAAGGCTTGCCGGGTATACAGATGATGAGTTTTTTGGCCCAGGCAGCACACCACTAATTTCAAACAATAGACTAATTGACGCTCAGAAAAGTGCTCAAAGAAATAAAAATGTTAGTATTATTGTATCACTTGGGTTTTATATATTGAACATTATTGATGCAAACGTAGATGCGCATTTAAAGCAGTATAATATTAGTGATGATCTTTCTATAACACCAAAACTAAATACTACAAATATTGCCCAACCAAGTTATGGGCTTAGCCTTAGATATACACTAAAATGAAAATAGCGCTCTTAGGATTTGGAAAAATGGGTAAGATTATAGCAAAAATAGCTGTATACAGAGGCCATGAAATTGTTTATAAAAGTAGTGCATCTACCCAAAGCGGAAATTTTAAAGATGCAGAGATTGCCATAGAATTCTCTACTCCAGAGGCCGCTGTAACTAATATAACAAAGTGTTTTAAAGCGAAAATTCCGGTAGTATCTGGTACTACAGGATGGTTAGATCAAAAAAAAGCTATAGAAGAGGCCTGTATACAAAGTGCTGGTAGTTTTATTTATGCTTCAAACTTTAGCATTGGCGTGAATTTGTTTTTTAATTTAAATGAACATTTGGCCCTATTAATGAAGCCTTGGAGTGATTACAAGGTATCTGTAGAAGAAATTCATCATACAGAAAAAAAAGACGCTCCTAGCGGTACGGCAATCACACTAGTAGAAGACATACTACCTTATAGCGATAAAAACACATGGAGTTTAGACCATACAACAACAGATGCTGTAAGTATAAAATCCACAAGAGAAGCAGATGTGAAAGGCACCCATAGTGTTGCTTTTACATCAAAAATAGACACCATAACAATTAAACACGAGGCCCATAGTAGGGAAGGTTTTGCAATGGGGGCAGTTATTGCTGCAGAATTCCTTGTAAGTAAAAAAGGAATTTTCACCATGAAAGACGTGTTAGGATTATAAAAATTGAATACTATTAGTAAGTACATAAAACAGATACACGGAATATGTTTTGTATTTCAGAAAATAAAATAAAATATGAGTTTAGTTAACTGGTTGGCATTTATTGTCATAATACAAGTAGTACACTTTTTAGGTACTTGGAAATTTTATGTTGCAGCAGGTAAAAAATCATGGCAAGCAGCAGTTCCTTTATACAATGCTGTGGTATTAATACAATTATTAAAACGCCCGTGGTGGTGGACACTACTGCTGTTTATACCTATTGTGAACCTTATTATGTTTCCGGTTTTATGGGTAGAACTACTAAACAGATATGGAAAAACAAGTACACTAGATAGCTTATTGGTAATTGCATCTGGAGGTTTGTATTTGTTTTATGTTAATTACACTCAACAGCTTACTTATTTACAGGATGAGGATTTAAAAAAACCCAACGCACTGGTAGAGTGGTTTGGCTCTCTAGCATTTGCTATAGTTGCGGCCACTATAGTGCACACCTATGTGATACAACCATTTGTAATACCTACTTCATCACTGGAAAAAACACTTTTGGTGGGTGATTTTCTATTTGTAAGTAAGTTTCACTTTGGTGCCCGCACACCTATGACCCCAATTGCAATGCCAATGATGCATGATGTATTTATGGGTACCAGGGCAAAGTCTTATGTACCAAAGCCGCAGCTGCCAAGTATAAGAATAACTGGCTTTGAAGATATTGAGCACAATGATATTGTGGTATTTAATTGGCCCATTGATAATTTTGTAGATATAGGCCCACCTCCCTCCGGAGAAATGTATAAACCTATTGATAAAAAATCAAATTATGTAAAACGATGTGTTGGTCTCCCTGGAGACTCTCTAGAGGTACGTGATGGGTATGTATACATAAACGGTACAAAAAACGATTTGCCAGATCGTGCAAAATTACAATTTGCCTATACCATTACATCAAAAAGTGTTCTAGTAAAAGTTGACGGTCAAAGAAGGCTTTTGCCTGAGCCAAACAACTACTTTTCTAATAGATATGGAGTTAGTGATATGTATGCCACAGCGCTGGATAGAGCTACGGGAGTATATACTTATACAGCTCATTTAACAGATAAGGCTTACCAAGGCATTAAAAACTATCCAGATGTAATAAGCGCAGAAAGAAAGATGGCAGAGAAAGGCGTGAAAGATCAGGGGATATTTCCTCAGACTGCTGTAAATTCATGGAATAATGATCATTTTGGGCCCATTTACATACCCCAAGCAGGAAAAAAAGTTGCTATTACTCCAGAGAGTATTGCTTTTTACAAACGTATTATAGAGGTTTATGAAGGAAGTGAGCTGGGCATAGACAATACCATAACACAAAACGGTACTACCGTACTTTTAAACGGAAAACCCATTACTCAGTACACCTTTACAATGGATTACTATTGGATGATGGGAGACAATCGCAACAACTCTCAAGATGCCCGTTCTTGGGGATATGTACCTATGAATCATGTGGTAGGTAAACCTGTTTTTGTTTGGATGAGTTTTAATAGCAAAGCAAAGGGCTTATTAAATAAAATACGCTGGGATCGTTTCTTTACTACCGTTAGTGGTAAGGGAGAAACAACCTCTTATTTTATTCCTTTTCTAGTACTACTAGCAGGATGGTTTGGTTTTCGCTGGTTTCAAAAAAGAAAGAAAGCATAAATAAAAAGTGAAGCAACATATCCTAATTTATCCTAGCTACTTCCCACCTATTGCAACAATGGTTGCGATAGCTAAAGCAGATAAAGTAACCCTAGAGATACAAGACAATTATCAAAAACAAACCTACAGAAACAGAGCCTACATAGCGCATAGTAATGGAAAATTACTATTAAATATACCCATACGGCATTCAAAAAATATACGGCATCAAAAAACCAAAGATGTTGCTCCAGAAAACAACTTCCCTTGGCTTACAGAGCACTGGAAGTCTATACAAATAGCCTACAGAACATCTCCCTATTTTGAGTTTTATGAAGATGATTTGGCCCTGCTTTTTAAAAGCCCTGTTTTAAAATTACAAGATTTTAATATTAAAATATTAGAAACTATTGCAGAGCTCATTGGTCTGGAAGCTCAAATACTAAGCTCAAATGTATTTGATAAACACACCCAACTACTAGATATGCGCCACTTGGCAAATTGTAAAAAAGAACCAAGCTATAATTTTGACCCCTACCACCAGGTATTTGAAGCCAATCATGGTTATATCGGGAATTTATCTATTATAGATTTGTTGTTTAATGAGGGGCCTAACACATTAAATTATTTGCAAAGCCAAACTCTGGAAAGCTCACTTATTTAGGTAAACCAAAGACAGCCGCAATAGGAAAATGATCTGAGAAGGTTTGCTCTAAAGAAGTAAACTCTATAACCTCCAACTCTTTTGAGCCAAATATATAATCAATACGCATAGGGTAGAAATCAAACATAAAAGTAGTACCCAAACCCCTACCCTTTTCTACAAACGCATCTTTCATGCCACTGAGTAGTTTCCTATACACATAAGAAAATGCCGTGTTGTTAAAATCTCCCCCTAAAATAACAGGATGTTTTGAGGCCCTTATATGGCTTAGCAATATTTCAACTTGATCTTGCTGTCTTTCAAACCTAGCCCCTGTTCTATTAAACAATTGTTCCTTGTCTTGTTCTTGCAGAGAATTTATAGAAGCGGTAATTCCTAAAGATTTTAAATGCACATTGTAAAGCCTTAGGGTATCTGTGCCTTTTACTAAATCTGCATAAAGGCTATTGTTATTTGATTTTTCAAAATCAAAAGCCCCAGTATTTACCAGAGGATGTTTTGAAAAAACAGCATAACCAAGGCCAATCTTTTTGTTTTTAAAATGAATATAGCTGTATGGATATCCCGGAAACTTCTGTGTTGTTTTTCTATAATATTCTTGGATAAAAATAACATCGGAATTAGCTGTTTTAAGGGTACTGTCTAACACTTCTGAAATTGTAGTCCTATCAATGTCGTTTTGATAGGCATTAAATAAACGCACATTATAGCTTAGTACAGAGATGGTATTCTCACTAGAAGAGAGTTGCTCATTAGAAGGAAACTTATAAAATGGATTTAAAAAAAAATATGCTGCTACAAGCATCACGGCAGATACTATAAATTGTTTTTTTAACTTAACTACCCAATACACTCCAAACAAAAAAGTAAGAACTATTAGAGGAGATACGCCAAGACTAAGTAACGATAAACTCGAGAATTGTTTTGGAGGAAGGTAGGGCACTATAAAAGACACCAAAAGCAACACGGCTACAATGCTATTGCACCAAAATAATATCTTCCCGAAAATTGATAACTTTTTCAAAATTATGTATGTTATTTATCTCCAGCCTTAAATAAAAAATCTTTTTCTTGTTTGGTTAAACTTTCATAGCCACTTTTACCTATTTTATCTAAGATACCATCTATTTTTATTTGACGCTCATCCTTGACTCCAGTTACTTTTCTCTTTGAGCTATTTTTTGGTGTTTTATGCACTTTTCTAAAAGGGGTGCTCTTTCTTGTCTTAAACATATTGGCTAGGCTCGCAACTATTTTTTCAAACCATAGACCAATATCATTCCCTTTTGCCAATTGTACTGCGTATAGATAACCAAAAACGGCTCCGCCTATATGAGAGAGCATACCTCCAGGATTGGTGCCAGATCCTAATCTAAATAAATCTAATAAAAATAATCCTACAGCAAGTTGCCATAGTTTAATGGTCACCATAAAGAATCGAAAAGATATATTGGGAGAGTATGTAGCAGCAAACACCATCAGTGCAGATACAGATGCAGAAGCTCCTAAGAGATACCCAGCCTTACTTTGGAATACTGGAAAGACATTATAGGCCGTCACAAACAAAAGCCCGCCATATAGGGCTCCCAATAGGTATACCGTAAGAAAGCGTTTCTCACTAAAGAGATTCAATACAAATTTAGAGAAGAAGTTTAACCATATCATGTTAAACAAAATATGTAAAAAACCACCATGTAAAAAGCTATAGCTAAGTAAAGACCAAGGTTGCTTTAAAACCTCAATAGGCTCTTCTGGCAAGACAAACCACTGCATTAAGACCTCACTTGAGGTGTTAAATAAAAATGAGGCAATAAAAAACAACAAGAAAACCGCGATGTTAATCACTATCAGCTTGCTTGCAATGTTCAATGTTTTAAATTTATATAATACGTTTTGTCCTTGCATAGGTTAATCCCAACGGGTATAATTTAAATCGTTTTTCTTCCAGTAATAGGCCATAACAAAACCAAATAAAGCCCCGCCAATGTGCGCCCAATTTGCAATGTTTTCGCCAAACAAAGAAAAACCTGTTAGTCCAGAAAATAAATCCATTAGTAATAATCCTGGTATAAAATATTTCGCCTTAATAGGAAATGGTAAAAATAGTAACATCAGTCCAGTGTTTGGGAACATAAGCCCAAAGGCCACTAGTATCCCGTACAAAGCACCTGAGGCTCCTACTGCTGGGGTGTTAAATTCTATAAACAATCGCTCTATAGTTTGCAGAGGGACCGAATTTAAAAAAGCGGTATTGTATTGTCCAGTTGTCATAATTGCGTTGATATCTTCTTGAGACACTCCTGCACTAAGTAAAGCATCCATAGCGCTATGTACTTGGTAATACCCAACCAAAGAGTGAATAAAAGCGGCACCTAAACCAGCCGAAAAGTAAAAAAATAAAAACTTTTTTTGTCCCCAACGTTCCTCTAAAGGAGCTCCAAACATATACAAACCAAACATATTAAAGAAAATATGCATCAAACCATTTCTGTCATGCATAAAAAGATGGGTAATGGGTTGCCAGATTTGAAAATCTGGATGTTCAAAATAATATAAAGAAAACAATCTATAAGCAACATCACCAACAAACACAGAACCTGCATAGACAATGACATTGATAATAATTAGTATTTTAACAGTATCTGTTATTCTTCCCATATAGTGGCCTTTATAAAAGGATGCTTTTTTTATACTTATATAAATTTTTTGTCGAAATCATTTGCATCTAGCGTGATAATAACCGCCTGGTTTGAAGGAGAAACGCTAGGTTCTTTGCACATAAACAATTGGTTTACCAAATGTTCTCTTTCTTTGCTATTTAGTGCTACCCCTGTTTTAATAGCCATGCTTTTGGCCATAGAGCGGACCAATAAATCATTTTGGCTAAATCCAGCATCAGGAACCTCATCGATAATGTCTTGAATTAATTTTTCCAGAACCATACAGGCTTGATCCTCTAACAAAGCTGCAGGAATACCTGTTATAGATAAAGTGTCCTCTCCAAAGGCACCAAAAACAAAGCCTGTATACTCTAATTGTTCTTGAATTTTTTGAAGCACCTCCATATCTGGAATAGAAAAGGGAAGCTCCAATGGAAATAACAGTTGCTGGCTCACGCCCTGATGCACTGTAATGTTTTTTAACAATTCTTCATACAAAATACGCTGGTGGGCCAGATGTTGATGAATAACCATCATACCACTTTTTATGGGGCTAATAATATATTTATTTTGTAATTGAAATGTAAGTTGTGCACTCACAGGGCCTTGCTCCTGAAAAAGAGATCCAGTTACTTGTTCACTTTCAAAGCTAAGGTGTGTTTCTGGAGAATAAGAACCGTCTGTGGCTTGCGTATCATTTAACCCTACATACAAAGAATCCCAGTGGGCTGAAGATTTATCTCTTTTGTAAGGGAAATCTATGTTTTTTTGTTTTGGTGTTGCACTAAAAGGATTAAAATCTTTATCTACATCAATGGTTGGAGTCACAGGTGGCTTATTGCTATAATCATAAGGTGTATCTAGGCTACTCTCTCTGTTAAAATCTAACACAGGAGCAATACTAAACTGTCCTAAACTATGTTTTATAGTTGCTCTAACCATAGCATAAAGTGCATGTTCGTCATCAAATTTTATTTCGGTTTTGGTAGGATGTATATTAATATCTATAGACTTTGGATCTACCTCCAGAAAAAGAAAATAACCTGGATGTAGAGACGGTTTTATCAAGCCTTCAAAGGCAGCGTTAACAGCGTGGTTAAGATAGGGGCTTTTAATAAAACGATCGTTCACAAAAAAGAATTGTTGCCCCCTACTTTTCTTAGCAAAATCTGGTTTTAGAACAAAGCCATCAATTTTTAATATATCTGTAGTTTCTGCAACCGGAACTAATTTTTCATTTGTTTTAGAGCCGAAGATATTTACAATGCGTTGTCTAACATTACTCAGGGGTAAATTAAAAACAAGGTCATCATTGTGGGTCATGGTAAATGCAATATCAGGATGCGCAAGTGCTACACGATGAAACTCATCTATGATATGACGGGTTTCTACAGGATTTGATTTTAAAAAATTACGCCTTGCAGGAATATTAAAAAATAAATTCTTAACAGCAATGGTAGTGCCCTCTGGAACTACAGCTTGTTCTTGGCCCACTACTTTGTTACCCTCAACATTGATCTTGGTACCAATTTGCTGATCATGCAGTTTTGTTTTTAAAGAAACATGTGCAATTGCAGCAATAGATGCCAGGGCTTCTCCCCTAAAACCTTTGGTATTAAGTTTAAATAAATCTTCAGCAATTTTAATTTTTGAAGTTGCATGACGCTCAAAGCTCAACAGGGCGTCTGACGGACTCATTCCTGTACCATTGTCTGTGACCTGTATTAGGGTTTTTCCTGCATCTTTAACAACAAGTGTAATACTTGTAGACTTTGCATCAATAGCATTCTCTAATAGCTCTTTAACTACAGAAGCGGGTCTTTGAACAACTTCTCCAGCAGCAATTTGATTTGCAACGTGGTCTGGTAATAATTGTATAATATCTGGCATTAGCTAGAGAAAATTGATAGGTCAAAATCAATAATATATAAGAAAATAAATACCAACACAGCCACCACAATTAATACTGTTTTATTAAAGGCCATATTATTGCGATTTCGGTTGTGAACCCTAGCATTTTGCCACTGCCCGGCATAATCATTTTCATTGTAGGTATCTGCGTAGGCATCAAACTTTGTGGTTTGCTTTGCATCTTCAACACCTTGTTTTCCTTTGTAGTAGCGTGGAGTATAGTTAAAGCGGTTGTTTGACTTTAACTTTTTTATAATAGTAAATTTTATAGGCCCCATACTTGTGTGCAATTACATCAAAGATACCTAAAAATAGAGTTTTGTTATAGCCCAAGAGCTGACAATTTTTCAACACTATAAAATGTAGTGAAAACTAGTAGAAATAGAACTAAAGGTCTTTAGAAAAATATTCTAAAACCTATTTAAAATACCCCTTAGAAGGAAGCTTCTTTTCGCAACTGAGCCATTTTTATTGCAGCGATTGCAGCTTCTACTCCTTTATTACCATGCGCCCCGCCACTTCTATCGATGGCCTGTTGCATGGTATGATCTGTTAGTACACAAAATATAACTGGTATATCACCTTGGATGTTTAGATCTTTGATGCCCTGAGAAACACCCTGGCAAACAAAATCAAAATGCTTTGTTTGGCCTTCTATAACACTCCCTATAGCTATTACTGCATCTAGCATATCATAGCTTTGTGTTATTTTTTTACATCCGTAAATAAGTTCAAAACTTCCTGGTACATCCCACCTAACAATGTTCTCCTTAATACCTCCACAGTCTAAAATAGCATCAAAGGCACCTTGAAACATCCCGCCGGTTATTGCAGGATTCCATTGAGAAACAACAATCCCAAATCGAAAATTTTTCGCATTTGGGATTGTCGCTTTATCATATACAGATAAATTTGTATTTTTTGTTGCCATATAGGGTATCTACCTGGGTAGATAAAATTATTGCATTGCTTTTGCTTTGCTCAAATACGTCTTGGCTTTAACAGCCTCGGTAGCTTTAGGATATAATTCTGTGATGCTTGTAAAATGAGCTACTGCTTTTATTGTATTTCCAGTTTCTAATGCAACAATACCTGCTTTTAATAAAAAACGAGGGGTAGTAAACTCATTAGCTTGCATGCTTGCAGCACTTTGGTAATACTCAAGAGCTTTATCCATTTGGTTTAACTGTACAAAGGCATCGCCGATAGCTCCTTTTGCTAAAGGACCAAGCATAGCGTCATCACTACTAAAAGCATCTAGATATGAAATAGCATTTTTGTAGTCATTGATATTCAGGTATGCAACTCCTGCATAA
>Ga0209193_1000282_pt1 | contig 36993 bp, 26 predicted proteins | sample COGITO_mtgs_1003_FD_185515 | JGI IMG/M metagenome (GOLD analysis project Ga0209193, IMG submission 185515) | Pelagic marine microbial communities from North Sea - COGITO_mtgs_100330 (SPAdes) (version 2) | ecosystem: Environmental > Aquatic > Marine > Epipelagic ...
ACATCTTAGGTAGATATTATTCTATCGGTGAAGGGCATGTTACGGGACACGATGACGAAGATAGAGATGTACAGTCAGAAGCTGATAAAATGATGTTCAGAGAAGAAGATGATTACAAAGCATTCTTCAAAAAAGCTATGAAAAAATTTAATGTATCTAATATTGAAGATATGGATGATGGAGACAAAAAAGACTTCTTCAATTATGTAGATAGAAATTATAAGGCAAAAAACGAAAACCAAGGAAACAGACAAATGACTAAATTAAAAGAATTACTAGAAGAGGGACCTGCCGAATTAAAAAGTCTTGAAAAGATGATGCTGGGCTTAATGGATATGAGCAAAAAATTAAAAGATATCAAACAAAGAAAGCAATTGTCTGTAGTATTGAGTGCTGCTCACAATTTAAGAAATATGTTAAAATAAGAGGTAAATATGTCAATAAAAGTTGTAGTAAAGAATAATAATATCGAGAAAGCTCTCAGTATATTCAAAAGAAAAGTAAAGGATGCAGGTATCCTTTATGAGTTGAGGGAAAGAGAATTTTATAAAAAACCCTCTGCTGCTAGAAAAGAGACGAAAAACAAAGCAAAAGCTCGTAATTATTGGAAAAAAGTGAAATTATCAGAAGAAGATAGTAGAAATAGAGGACGAAAATTCTAAATACTTATATTTATATATATCTAAACTAAACACACCGTTCCTATCATATACGGTGTATCGAAATATAATAATTCTATTATAGTTCCCAATAACTATATAATATCCTAAAATGGAGAATAAAATGGATAATCTCTTAAAAGAAGCGATTGCTGACGCTAAAGCGGTTAGAGAGACTGCTTTAGAAAATGCAAAGATGGCTTTAGAAGAGGCTTTCACACCAAAAATCCAATCTATGTTGTCTAAAAAAATCCAAATGGAAATGGATGACGAAGATAAAGTTGATGAAGCTGAGTCTGATGAAGACGAAGTTGATGAAGCGGAAGAAGATGAAGTTGAAGAAAGAGCTAAAATGGCTCGTGACGGAGACGAATTGGAAGAACGTGGCGATGAAGATGAAGTCAATGAAGAAGATGACGAAGATGTCGAAGAAGGTATCATTGAAATCGATGGTGTAAAGTACGCTCCTGTAGTTTCTGAGGAAGAAGAGGACGAAGTCGAAGAAGAAATGGACGATGAAAAGATGGAAGAAGACGAAGACGAAGACCTTGACTTAGAAGCTGTAATTAAAGAACTAGAAAGTGAAATCAATGAAGAAGATGAAGAAGAACTTGATGAAAATGATGTTTCTTCAGACATTGGTAAATCTGATAACAAAGTCAATGCGAAAGCTAATGACTCATCTAATGTTGGAAATGACGGAAAAGCTAAGCTTAAAGAAGAAGACGAAAAAGAAGACATGGATGAAGATGATGACATTGATTTAGATGAAGTTCTTAAGGCTCTTTCAGAAGAAGAAGATGAAGAAAAAGAAATGGATGAAGTTTCCGAACTAAAATCAAATCTTGCTGAACATCGTTCTGTAATTGAAGAGTTGCGTGGAAAGCTAAACGAAGTCAACTTGCTAAATGCTAAACTTCTGTTCACAAACAAACTATTCAGAAAGTATGGTTTGAATAACGATCAGAAAATGAAAGTCGTTGAGCAATTCGATAGAGCTAGTAACCTAAGAGAAGTCAAGTTAGTGTATTCTACACTTGGTGAATCTTTTGGTAGTGCTAGAAAAAATGAAATTAATGAATCTAAGGGTAGCGCTTCAAAGCCAGTTGCCTCAACAAAATCTGAAAAAGAAGTAATAACTGAAGGTTCAGAGTTGAGAGACAGGTTTAAAAAGTTAGCTAACCTTATCTAATTGGGAGACATATAATGTCAAACTTTGATAATCTAAGTGATGTGATGACAGGGCATAACCCTCATCAAGAGCTCCTCAAACAGACTCGACAGTTAGTCGATAAGTGGGAGCCAACAGGATTACTAGATGGAATTGAAGATTCAACAAAGAAAACAGGAATGTCTGTTCTTCTAGAAAACCAGGCTACGCAGCTTATTAAAGAGGCGTCACAGACAGGCACTGGTGGAAATAAAGAAGAATGGTCAGGTGTTGCTTTACCATTGGTTCGTAGAATCTTTGGTGAAATTTCAGCACAGGAATTCGTTTCTGTTCAACCTATGAATCTTCCATCTGGACTAATCTTTTATCTAGACTTCAAATACGGTAGTACACAAACTGCTAACCATACATCAGGTGCTGATATCTTCGGTAACACATCTGGTAGTGGTGATGCTGCTGGTGGACTTTACGGTGGTGGTAAGTCTGGATATTCTATTAATGACGAAGAAACAGGCGCACTTACTTTAGGTGCAGCTATAGGCGCGAGTGCTTATACAACTGCTTCTGCTACTTGGAAGGAAGTAGAATTTGAGCCAGACTTAAGTTCTTCTATTGCTAGTGGTTTAGCTACAGAAAACGAACTTGTAAAAATTACTGTTGATGCAGCTAATTCATTTACAAGACCTGACAAAGAAGGTATTAGAGCATTTAGTGTTTCTGGTTCCGGATTTGACGAATTCTTTCCTCATTATACATCAATCAACGCTGCTGGTACAGCAATAAGTTTTATTGTACGCCAGAATGCTGTATTGGCGCATGGTGATGTAAAGGTAAAGTATCATAAGCAACCAACAGATCAACAAAGAGGCGATATGGAAGCTTCACCAACTGCAGGTTCAGATGGTGGATTTTCTGGAGAAGGCGATGCTGGAATACCAGAAGTTGATATTCAACTTCGATCTATCAGCATAGTTGCTAAGACTCGTAAGTTGAAAGCTGTATGGACACCTGAACTTGCTCAGGACTTAAACGCTTACCATAGTGTTGACGCTGAAGCTGAATTGACAGCAATGCTAAGTGAGTACATAGCGATGGAAATCGATTTGGAAATCTTAGACATGTTATCAATCAATGCTTCTGCTAAAACAGAGTATTGGTCAGCTAAAGTCGGCTATGAGTATGATGGTTCTGGTGCTGCTGAAAGTGATTTCGCAGAAATTAGTGGTTCATCCAATGCTTACACAAAACCATCTTGGTTCCAAACTCTTGGAATTAAGATACAATCAGTATCTAACGCAATTCATCAGAAGACACTACGTGGTGGTGCTAATTTTGTTGTTGTTTCACCTGAAACTTCTACAATCTTAGAATCAGTAAGTGGATATGTCGCTAACACTGGTGATGCTTCTGCTAAGAATTACGCTATGGGCGTAGAAGCCGTTGGTTCTATAAATAACAGATATACTGTTTATAAGAACCCTTACATGACTTCTAACGACATTTTAGTTGGATTCAGAGGTAGTAACTTCTTAGAGACTGGTGCTGTGTATGCTCCATATGTACCGATGATTATGACACCATTAGTATACGATCCTACAAACTTCACACCAAGACGTGGGGTAATGACTCGTTATGCTAAGAAGATGGTTAGACCAGAGTTCTATGGAAAAGTGATTGTATCACACATCAATACTGTTTAATTGTAATAACAATTGAACTACTTAAAAAAGGGGGGGCTGTTGCTTCCCCTTTTTTTGTTTCTTGTATATTTATTATTGAATCATTATGTCTTATTTAGGAGAATAAAATGGAAGCAATTTGGGCTGGAAGTAGTAACTTCAGTAGTAGTCAAACACCATATGGTTTTTACGATACAGATACAGAGTTTTCAGGCTCTGGCAACCATTCTGTAGATAAATTTGCTGATTGGGCATCCAAAAGATTAGGATACCCAATAGTTGAAGTTGAAATGCCGTCAGGTTCATTTTACGCTTGTTACGAAGAATCTATTACAGAATACTCTGCTCAAGTAAATCAGTTCAATATTAGAGATAATTTACTCTCTTTACAAGGACAATCTACTAGTTCAGCAATAACACACAGAAAAGTTACACCAACATTTGGTAGAGCTATAGAATTATCAGAGCAATATGGTACAGAAGCTGGTGTCGGTGGTACTATTTCATTCAAAACAGGCTCTATAAATATAGTAAGTGGTTCACAACAATATGATTTGAATGCTTTGTGGTCTAATGTTTCAGAAAGTGGTAAAGCTATTGAAGTTAGAAAAGTTCATTATGAAGGTTCTCCGGCAGTTACTAGATATTTTGATCCTTATGCTGGAACAGGCGATGGTTCTTACAATATGTTAGATTCATTTGGATGGGGTAATAATTCACCAGCAGTAAGTTTTATGATGATGCCAATATATGCTGATTTATTGAAAGTACAGGCAATCGAATTCAATGACCAAATAAGAAAGTCTGGTTACTCATTCGAATTGGTAAATAATAATTTGAGAATTTTTCCAAAACCTACATCAAATTATAAATTACATTTTAAGTATTTGGTAAAAGAGGATAGAAATAATACTTTACAGGGAACATCAAATGGAGTTATATCTGATTTCTCTAATGCACCATATGATAATATGTTGTTCAAAGATATCAATGATGTCGGTAAACAATGGATAAAGAAATATGCTCTTGCATTATGTAAAGAATTATTGGGTAGTATTAGAAGTAAATATGCTGCTTTACCAATACCAAATGCGGAAACTACATTGGATGGAGATACTTTACGAACTGAAGCAACTGCAGAGAAGGAAATATTGGTAACTCAGTTGAGAGAGATGTTAGAGTCTACCAGTAGAAAAGCTCTATTGGAAGCAGATAAGGATGAGGCACAGCATCTTCAAGAAAAATTACAAAAAGTTCCATACCCAATTTACATAGGATAATATAATGGCTGGTAGATTTTTACCTCAGAAGGACATTGATCTTGTTACCAGAGTGACTAAAGAGTTAGTTGGTGACAAACAAAATAATAAAGATGGATTGATAAATCAAGAAGTTGTGGTTTACAAACCAGCAGTACAAGAATCAGCAACCAATATGTATGGAGAATCAGCTGATGGCAATAAGGTATACAAAAATGGTGTACAAATGAATTGTTTAGTTACTGCTGAAGATTTTGATTTCAATGCTGACCAAGGTGGCTTGATGGATAATAGACAAACAGCAGTATTTGCTTTTCTAAGACAATCTTTTATAGATGCTAAAATGGTATTAGAAATGGGAGATTTGATAGATTGGAATTATGCTTATTTTGAAGTTGGTTCTATAAACGAAAATCAGTTGATTGGTGGTATGTTTGAACAAAACTATTCAGTTGTGGCAAATACATTTTTAATAAGAAAGAGTTCTGTACAGATAGAAAGAGTTAGGAGTATATAATGGCTCGTGAAAAACCAATTCCACGATCTCTTAGAAGGGATAAAAATCGTGGCAGAGATAGGTCTAGAAATGATGATAATGTAAAAAATCTTTCAGTAGGATTGATGGATATTGATGCTACTATTATGTATTATTTCAATAATGTTATAAAGCCGACAGTAGAAGAAAATGGTGAAACTGTAAAAGTTCCAATTATGTATGCTAATCCTGAAAGATGGACTATGGCTCAAAAAAGGGGATTTTTATATGATAATAAAAAACAACTTATAATTCCTCTAATAGCATTCAAAAGAACTTCTATTGAAAAAGATGAGACTTTGCCTGTTGATAAAATGGATCCTCTCAATCCTAGACTAAAGTATACTTTTCAAAAACAATATACTTCAAAAAATCGTTATGATAAATTTTCTGTACAAAGGGGACTAACACCAACAAAAGAAATGTATGCTGTACCAGTACCAGATTACATAAAATTAGAATATGAATTTGTACTTTGGTGTTCATATACAGAACAAATGAATAAGTTGGTAGAACAAATAATTTATTCAGAAGGTTCCTATTGGGGAGAGGATGGCAAGTTCAAATTTAGAACACAGATAAATAATTATACAGATGCTAGTGAGATAAATGTAAATTCAGAAAGAATTATAAAAACCACATTCAATGTAACAATGAATGGGTATTTGTTACCAGAAGAATTTTCAAGTGTAGTTACAACACAGAAAGAATTGACACCAAAAAGAATTATAATAGAAGATGGTATTGGTATAGATTTAGGAGCTGTAACATCTAAGGATGTAAAGGTAACAATGCAGGGTAGAGGTAGTTCTGCAGGATTAGATAATCCAGTAAGTTTCTTCGGTGGAACAGGACTTACGATTGATGGTGGAACAACATTTGATGGAACTACTCCTGGTAATTTTACATTTGGTATCGGACAAGATGTTGGTACATCAAGTACAGTACAATTCTCAAATGTAACTGCTTCTAATACATTACATATTGGTCCTACATCATTCGAAATATCACAGAGACAAGATGGAAAGGCTCAAGTAAATACAGATTGGGTAGTACAAGGAGACATAATAGCAGAAAATTACATAGTATCTTCTTCGGTAATAAATGTTACTCAATCAAATCATAGTGGTTCAAATATATTTGGTAATAATTTAGAAGATACTCAAGAATTTACTGGTTCGGTATCTATTAGTGGTTCGCTTACACTAAATGGTGGTAATGTTGGAACAGATGTAACTACATTTGACCAGTATGTTAGAAAGAGTTTTGTGAAAAAGTCTAATGCTATTACAGCACATACTGCTAGTTTTACAGCAATTACTGCTTCTGCTCCAACAGGATTTGATTCTACCAATGAACAAGACTTTATATTTTTTATAAACGGTCAGTATATGGAACATGACGCTTTAGAAATACAACAAGTAGGTACTACATTTAGATTGAAGGTAGATACCGATAGTATTGGTTATGATTTGGAAAGTGATGACGAAATAATTGCTCAAGGCAAATTTAATTCGTAAATCCCACTTTTCTTTTACCATCTTTTGATATTTATATGTATGAGAAAAAGAAGTTGGAAGAATAGAAAAAATAGACCTTGTCCTGATTGTGGTAAGATGCTAACCTATTCAAGAAAAGATTCTTTCGACAGAGCAGTTGGTAATAATACAGTGTGTAAGTCTTGTGCTCAAAGTGACAGAAAACTTACTATGGATACGATAAATAAAATGAAGCAACCAAAGACTAATCAACATAAGAGAAAGATTTCAAGATCTATATCTACTTGGTGGTTAGAGAGAAAAGAAGAGAGAATATATGGCTCGGATAGATAGTAAACAGCTAAATCCCGCACTAACAGGTTCGTTTACACTAAGTGGAAGTCTCTTAGGTAATACGGTATCTTCTGCGTCTTTTGGTGCTCTTGATGTAGATGGTACATTAAAATTAGGTGCATTTGCTGATGTATCTGCTTCGTTAGCAGCTGCTGTAGCTGGTGGTGATAATTTAGGAAACCATACAGCAACACAAGATTTAAATATAAATGGTAAAGCAATAAAAAATGTTTTACATATAAGTGCTAGTGGCAATATAAGTAGTTCAATATCATCAACTGGTTCATTTGGACACTTGATGGTTGGTGGTGGTAACTTCACATCTGCTTCACTTGCTTCAGGTGGAAGTGGTGTTGGGTTTCCTTTTACTGGTTCTGCTGGTATACAAGGTGATTTGTATGTTACAGGTAATGTAACTGGTAGTGGTGGTACTTTTCTAAATGTTATTTCTGCTGGAAATATTAGTGGTTCAGCAGTATCTACTGGTTCATTTGGTCATGTTATGGTTGGTGGGAATAACTTTACAACAGCTGTTTCATCATCTGCAGCTGCTAGTGGTTTTGGAGCTGGTGGCGGAGGTGGTAGTGGAACTGGTATATTCGCTGCTACTGGTTCTGATATGTCTACCTCAAATAATTTACAGATTAGTGGTTCAATGAAGATTTCAGGTTCACAGCAATCTACATCTATATCTGCTAATAATATACAAAATGGATATCCTACTTCAAATAACTGGAAAGAAAGTTTGGATGGAAGTTATTTCAATAATTTTGATAATACAACTCATGTAAGTGAAATACTAAGATTTATTGCGGGTGCTATGAGTCATTCTTTGAATGTCGCAGATGCTGCACCAAATACAAAAACATACGGTAGTGTAACTGCCACACATACAGACGGAAGTGAAACTTCAAAGAGTTCTTTACTAAATGGTGTGTTAGGTTCTACATATGAAAATGCTAGATTATCATCAGCTTGGACTGGTTCAGCATTTATAGATATGGGTGAGACTGGTTCTTACAAAGAAGCATTAGATTATTTGGAACTAAAAGGTTGGGTACAATCAAGTGATAGGGGAACTAGTGATGACGATGTAGGAACTAATCCATTTCATGGTACTTATGCTTCTAGAATACCATCATCTAATATTACTACACAAGCAACATTTGGAACATTTAGTCATACACTAGCAGCTAATACTGCTGGTTCAACAGCAGTTAGTAGTAACGGAAGTTTCTTTGGATTAGGTGGATTGAATAGTGGTGCTGCTAGTGCATTGAAAGTTAGGGTAATAGCTAGTCAATCATTTAGTGATAACTATGCTGACCAAACACCAGACGGAAACTCTACTTTTTCAACATCATCTATTGTAAATTATACGACAAGTGCTTTTGGAACATCAGGTGATGGTTTATCGATAGGTAAAATTATAACAGCACAACCTGCAGTTATTCCATCAGCATTTCAAGATGGTGACTTTAGTGTTGCTGGTGCTTTGAGTGGTAGGAGATACACTGGTGGTGCTACATCTGCTACTAACATATCTGCTTCAGGTTACTATGCTTATACTGGAATAAAAGCTGGTATAGCAACTGGTAGTCAATCTACATTTACATTTCAAGATGGCTCAGATTCAAGTACTAGATTTTATTTATATACAGGTGGCATAACAACCGATATTACAGACTCACAACCAACTTGTGTTGTTACTAGTTCTCTAACTAGAACCGGATTTTCTGCAACATCAAAAAGTTTGAGTGGTGCTCCATATCTATTGACTACAACTTATACTCACAAATGGGAATCTGAAGTAACTAAGTCTTTCGATCCAGCATTTGGATATTCGACAAATATTTTAGTCAACAGTAATCCAACAGACCAATGGGATAATATTGGTTCGACTACTCTAAGTAACACTACAACTACTGTTGCTAATACTGGCGTGTCTTCTACTGGGGCAAATAATTATGTAATAGATTCAACTAAAACTACAAAGAGAACCAGTGGACAGAGCCCAAATATATCTGATATAGCAGTTGCTAGCTCTTCATTTAGTTTTACACTTGACAGTAATAGTGAGAATGTAGGACAAAATAGAACAAGTAATAATACTTTAAATTATAATCTAACATTTAGAACCACAGGTAGAAATTGGAAGAATAGTTCACAGACAGCTAATAGTTCTACTATAAATTTTTATAACGCAGCTTTATTTAGTCAAGCATCAAGTAGTGGTAGTATGGCTATCTACAGTAGAGCTCAAGGATATGATTCAAATACTTTACAAGATACCACAGAAACATTTACAGGTGAAGATTTTAGAATAGTATTAGATAATAATGTAACTACATTCAATGGTTCATACTTTACAACTGATTCATTCAAAACAAATGATGAAGGTGATGCTGTTATAGGACAATATGATTTACAAGTAAAACCAGATTATTTGGTAAATCCAACTGGTAGTTATGGGTATTGGTTTACTGGAAATAGTTTAGCTGCTAGTAGTACTGATTACAGATTTTATATAAGAAGATTTCAGAAGTCTTCTGGCACAAAAACAAGTATGACTGTAAATCTTAGCAGTAAAACATTGGTTGCGTGGAATGCTACAACTGATGGAATCTCTTGTGCTTTGATTCTAAAGAGTGGTACAAGTGCAGGAAGTAACACAGATATATCAACTTGTAGATTATTCGACCCAAGTGCTACTGTTAGTAACTTGATAGAGGCTGGTGTTAGTGCTGATAATATCAAAAACCCATTCACTTCTGATATAGATTTATATGGTAATACTGGTGGAAGTATAAGTAGTGGAACATATACAGTACCAATGAGAAACTCAGATGGAATGTTTTTGGATGATAGTGATAACGAACTTTATGTAGTGGTGAGATATAAGGGAGACCCTGCACCAATACAACAAATTACATTGAGCTTTAGTTAGGAGTAAATTGTGAGTATAGACCAAACAAAAAAATCGAATAGACTGCTTGGTAACAGAAGATTTACCAGTGATGCTCTAAGTACTTCTCAAGAATCATTTACTAATGTACTTGATATAAATGCTAATGAGGTTTATACGCAAGCAAAATTTATACCTACTGGTTCGTTACCATTTAGTGGAAGCTCACAGCAACAAAGTACATATACAAGTGGTAGTAACGATGTCCTAAAATACTATTATAGACAGAAACTCACTAAGTCTAATGTAGCTAATGATGTATTTTTCTTTATGTTTCCAACTGGAAGTGACAGTGGAGTTACTCCTCAGTTGGTACAAGATGGCCAACAAGGAAGTTTTATCTCACCTAAGTATTCAGTCTCATCATTAGCAAATGCTAATACTGAAGATACTACGCCAGGATATGGAGTAAAGGTATTCAAATCAACATCATTGAATAGTGGTTCGCTTGGAAATGAAAGTATTGTTTCTGCTAATGATTATCAATTTGATTATAAGACTGGTGTACTACAATTTGAAACTGCTTTAGCATCTAACCAATATGTTTATATGACAGCAAATCAATATGTTGGTAAAACACTACAAACAGATACTTCCATCGGTGGTGGTGGTGGAACTAGCGTAACTGCTAATCCTGGTGTTAGTGGTAGTGGACAATTGAACACAATTACGATTGGTGGTAGTAGTTTTGCTATTGGTTCAGGTGCTCAATTAGATAACTTTTTTGAACAAGATGGAAATGGTGATGTGATGCCAACAAATCAAAATGATGCTATAGGGATATTTTATGAATACGATGATAATAATGACTTACAGCCAGTTGCTTAGGATGAAAAATGAACAAAGAATTTAAAAATCTAATATTTATATATAATTAGGAGAATAACATGGCCACAAAAAATATAGTACCAAGAGCTAATGCTGAAGGTGGTATTGGGACTGCTAATAAGGGATGGGCTTCAGGCTCATTTTATAACATAGCTGTATCAACACAAATAAGTGGCTCAGCTGCCACAAGTGCTTCATTTGGAAGAATTGATGCTAGTGGAAAAATTATAGAAAATGGTACATCAGTAACAGATCATGGCACTGCTATGGCAATAGTCTTTGGAGGATAGATATGGCTAACACTTTTAAAAATGCAGCTGTTGCTGTAGGAAATACTAACACAACACTTTATACTTGTCCAGCAGCTACATCTGCTGTAGTACACGCAGTTTTTATTAGTAATGTGGATGGAACTAACGATGCATCGGTAGATTTATTCGTTACTGATAATAGTGCTGGTAGTGATTTTCATCTGATGAAGACAGTAAATGTTCCAGCAGATTCTAGTTTGATTATAGAAAAACCAATAAATTTAGAAGCATCTGATATACTAAAAATAAAGGCTTCCGCTAGTGGCGATTTAGAAGCATTTGCTAGTGTATTAGAAATGACATAGAGAGACTAAATGAGTAAAATTAAATACCTAGGAAAAGAAATATTTACTGCTGATGTTGAATTCAAAGGCAACATTAGTCAGTCAGCAGCATCTACTGGTTCATTCGGAACCCTAAAAATTGATGGTGGAAGTTTTACATCTGCTTCACTTGCTACAGCTGTAGATGGTGTTCCAGGTTCACAAGGTACAACTGGTATTCAAGGTACTACAGGGTTACAAGGTACTACAGGTACTCAAGGTACAATTGGTACACAAGGTACAACTGGACTTCAAGGTATTCAAGGAATACAAGGAATAACTGGTACTCAAGGAACCAATGGAACGCAAGGTACAATTGGAACACAGGGTACAATTGGTTTACAAGGAACTACTGGTACACAAGGTACGAATGGAACTCAAGGTACAATAGGTATACAAGGTACAATTGGAACTCAAGGTACTACTGGTGCTCAAGGTATTCAAGGTATCCAAGGAGAACAAGGAACTCAAGGAACAACTGGTACTCAAGGAACAACTGGTACTCAAGGAACTACAGGTTTACAAGGTACAATAGGTACGCAAGGAACTAATGGAATACAGGGTACTATTGGTACTCAAGGTACAAACGGAACTCAAGGAACTCAAGGTATTCAAGGTATTCAAGGAATACAAGGAATTCAGGGTATAACTGGTACACAAGGTACAAATGGTACGCAGGGAACAATCGGAATTCAAGGTACAAATGGTACACAAGGAACTACTGGTATTCAAGGTACGAATGGTATCCAAGGAACTATTGGTACGCAGGGAACAACTGGTGCTCAAGGTATCCAAGGAATACAAGGTGTTCAAGGTATTCAAGGAGAACAAGGAACTCAAGGTACAAATGGTATTCAAGGAACTATTGGAACCCAAGGTACAACTGGTACTCAAGGTACGAATGGAACTCAAGGAACTAATGGTACTCAAGGTACAAACGGAACTCAAGGAACTACAGGCTTACAAGGAACCACTGGTGCTCAAGGTATTCAGGGCATTCAAGGTATCCAAGGTGTACAAGGTATACAAGGTGTAAAAGGAACTCAAGGTACAATCGGAACTCAGGGTACGACTGGATTACAAGGAACCACTGGATTACAAGGAACAACTGGTACTCAAGGTACCAATGGTACACAAGGAACTATTGGAACTCAAGGAACTATTGGAACGCAGGGTACGACTGGTGCTCAAGGTATTCAAGGAATTCAAGGAGAACAAGGTACTCAAGGCACAAAAGGTACACAAGGAACTACAGGTTTACAAGGAACAATTGGTACACAAGGTACAACTGGAACTCAAGGTACAATCGGAACTCAAGGAACAACAGGCGCTCAAGGTATCCAAGGAATACAAGGTGTTCAAGGAATCCAAGGAGAACAAGGTACTCAAGGCACAAAAGGTACACAAGGAACTACAGGCTTACAAGGAACAATTGGTACTCAAGGAACTAATGGAACCCAAGGTACAACTGGAACCCAAGGAACAACAGGCGCTCAAGGTATCCAAGGTATCCAAGGAGTTCAAGGTATTCAAGGAGAACAAGGTACTCAAGGTACAATTGGAATTCAAGGAACTATAGGCTTACAAGGAACAATTGGTACTCAAGGAACTAATGGTACACAGGGAACAACTGGTGCTCAAGGTATTCAAGGTATTCAAGGTATTCAAGGTGGAATAGGAACTCAAGGTACAACAGGCACACAAGGAACTGATGGTTTACAAGGAACTATTGGAGCCCAAGGTATAACTGGTACACAAGGTACGAATGGAACTCAAGGTACAATCGGTACTCAAGGTACTGATGGTTTACAAGGTACAACTGGTGCTCAAGGTATCCAAGGAATTCAAGGTATACAAGGTATAAAAGGTACTCAAGGTACAATTGGTACACAAGGAACAAATGGGTTACAAGGAACAATTGGTACACAAGGAACAATTGGTACACAAGGAACAATTGGTACACAAGGAACTACAGGTTTACAAGGAACCACTGGTGCTCAAGGTATTCAAGGTATACAAGGAATTCAAGGCATTCAAGGTATACAAGGAATTCAAGGAGAACAAGGAACTCAAGGTACAATCGGTACTCAAGGAACGATTGGATTACAAGGAACCATTGGTCTACAAGGTACAACTGGAACGCAGGGAACCATCGGTACTCAAGGTACTACTGGTGCTCAAGGTATTCAAGGTATTCAAGGAATTCAGGGTATCCAAGGAGAACAAGGTACTCAAGGAACAATTGGTACGCAGGGTACAATCGGTACTCAAGGTACTCAAGGAGAAAAGGGAATTCAAGGAACCAATGGTATACAAGGAACTATTGGAACTCAAGGAACAACAGGCGCTCAAGGAATACAAGGTATTCAAGGAATTCAAGGTATACAAGGAGAAAAAGGTACACAAGGAACTACGGGTACACAAGGAACTACTGGTGAGGGTGGTGTTCAAGGTACACAAGGTATAACTGGTATTCAAGGAACAAATGGTACTCAAGGTACCATCGGAACCCAAGGAACAACAGGCGCTCAAGGAATTCAAGGTATACAAGGAGAGCAAGGTACACAAGGAACTACTGGTACTCAAGGTACAAATGGAACTCAAGGTACAACTGGTGCTCAAGGAATCCAAGGAATCCAAGGAATTCAAGGTATACAAGGTAAATTAGGAACTCAAGGTACGAATGGTACTCAAGGAACAATAGGACTTCAAGGTACGACTGGTGCTCAAGGTATCCAAGGCATTCAAGGAGAACAAGGTACTCAAGGTACAATTGGAACTCAAGGAACAAATGGTACTCAAGGAACAATAGGTACACAAGGTACTTCAGGCGAAGGAACTCAAGGAACTACTGGTTTACAAGGTACAATCGGTACTCAAGGAACAACAGGCGCTCAAGGAATTCAAGGAATACAAGGTATACAAGGTGTAAAAGGTACACAAGGTACTACTGGCGAAGATGGAACTCAAGGTACAAAAGGTATACAAGGTACAACTGGGGAATTAGGTATACAAGGAACCAATGGTACACAAGGAACTATTGGAACGCAGGGTACGACTGGCGCTCAAGGAATTCAAGGCATACAAGGAATACAAGGTATACAAGGTGTAAAAGGTACACAAGGTACTACTGGAACCCAAGGAACTACTGGTGAAGGAATCCAAGGAACTACAGGTACACAAGGAACTACTGGTAGTTTAGGTACACAAGGTACAACTGGTTTACAAGGAACAACTGGTGCTCAAGGAATTCAAGGAATTCAGGGTATACAAGGTATTCAAGGTGGAGTAGGTGTTCAAGGTACTAATGGTACACAAGGTACACTTGGTACTCAAGGTACAATTGGTACACAAGGAACAAATGGTGCTCAAGGAATTCAAGGTATTCAAGGAGAACAAGGAACTCAAGGTACGAAAGGTACACAAGGTACTACTGGAACCCAAGGAACAACAGGCGCTCAAGGTATTCAAGGAGTCCAAGGTATCCAAGGTGAAACTGGTGAAACTGGTACACAAGGAACTACAGGATTACAAGGAACAATAGGACTTCAAGGTACAACTGGTGCTCAAGGTATCCAAGGTATTCAAGGTGTCCAAGGTATTCAAGGTGGTGCTGGTACACAAGGAACCAATGGTACTCAAGGAACAATAGGTACTCAAGGTACTACTGGTGCTCAAGGAATTCAAGGTATACAAGGTATTCAAGGTATCCAAGGTATACAAGGTGTGAAGGGTACTCAAGGTACTGATGGTGAACAAGGTACTCAAGGTACAAAAGGTATACAAGGTACAACTGGTGAAACTGGTACACAAGGAACTACAGGTTTACAAGGTACGACTGGTGCTCAAGGTATTCAAGGAATTCAAGGTATACAAGGTGTAAAGGGTACGCAGGGAACAATCGGAACTCAAGGTACAACTGGTGAGACTGGTACACAAGGTACAACTGGTTTACAAGGAACAACTGGTGCTCAAGGTATTCAGGGTATTCAAGGAGTTCAAGGTGAAACTGGCGAAGATGGTACGCAGGGAACTACTGGAACTCAAGGAACTACTGGTTTACAAGGTACAAACGGAACTCAAGGTACAACTGGCATTCAAGGCACGACTGGTGCTCAAGGTATTCAAGGAATACAAGGAATTCAAGGTAAAATAGGAACTCAAGGTACCAATGGTGTACAAGGAACACAAGGTGAGAGTGGAACTCAAGGAACTACAGGCGCTCAAGGTGTTCAAGGAATTCAAGGTGTTCAAGGTATTCAAGGACAAATTGGAACTCAAGGTACGAATGGTACTCAAGGAACAAATGGAACTCAAGGTACTCAAGGAGAACAAGGCACACAAGGAACTACTGGGGCTCAAGGTATTCAAGGAATACAAGGTATCCAAGGCATTCAAGGTGGAGTAGGTACTCAAGGTACTAATGGTACTCAAGGTACTAATGGTACTCAAGGTACAATTGGAACTCAAGGAACCACTGGAACTCTTGGAACCACTGGTCCTCAAGGTATACAAGGTATACAAGGTATCCAAGGAGAACAAGGAACTCAAGGTACTAATGGTGTACAAGGAACTATCGGTACACAGGGAACAACTGGTGCTCAAGGTATTCAAGGAATACAAGGTGTCCAAGGTGTAAAGGGTACACAAGGAACAACTGGAGATGGTGGTACTCAAGGTACTAATGGTACTCAAGGTACAATTGGAACTCAAGGAACAATCGGAACACAAGGTACTCAAGGTGTCGCTGGAACCCAAGGTACGACTGGTTCTCAAGGAATACAAGGAATTCAGGGCTTACAAGGAATCAAAGGTACACAAGGAACCCAAGGTATTACTGGTACACAAGGAACTGAAGGTAATTTCGGTGGTGTTAGTTTTGCTTATACATTCGATGATGGTATTACAGAAGCTGATCCAGGTGATGGTGAACTGAGACTGGGACATAGTGGATTGGAAGGTCAGGATTCAGCAGTTAGAATGTGGATAGATGATGAAGATGCGAATGGTATTGATATTCAGGCATTCTTAAGGACTGTAGATGATTCTAATAGTTCTCCAAAAGGGCATATAAGACTTTCTAAAAAGACTGATAGTAGTAAGTTCCTAATATATAGCATAACAAGTGTAACAGAAGATAGTGGATATTTTGATTTTGTAATATCCAATTTAGCGTCATCTAGTCCGTCTCCGCTCAATAACGGAAATGATATCATAGTTTCTTTTCAGAGAACAGGAGATAAAGGAACTCAAGGTACAAAAGGTACTCAAGGAACTACTGGTGCTCAAGGTATACAAGGTATTCAAGGCCTACAAGGTTTACAAGGTATAAAAGGAACTCAAGGAACTACTGGTTCAACTGGTAGTCAAGGTATACAAGGAATTCAAGGAGAACAAGGCACTCAAGGTACGAATGGTATTCAAGGAACTATTGGAACTCAAGGAACCACTGGTGCTCAAGGTATTCAAGGCATCCAAGGAAAACAAGGAACTCAAGGTACCAATGGAACACAAGGTACGAATGGTGCTCAAGGTATTCAAGGAGTTCAAGGTATTCAAGGTGAAACTGGTGACGATGGTGTCCAAGGTACTAATGGTATTCAAGGAACAATTGGTATTCAAGGAACTACTGGTGCTCAAGGTATCCAAGGTATACAGGGTATTCAAGGTGGAGTAGGTGTTCAAGGTACTAATGGTACTCAAGGAACACAAGGTATAAAAGGTACACAAGGTACGAATGGTACTCAAGGTACTCAAGGTGGTGGGGGAACTCAAGGAACTACTGGAACTCAAGGAACCACTGGTGCTCAAGGTATTCAAGGAATACAAGGAATACAAGGAATTCAAGGTGTAAAGGGAACTCAAGGTACAAATGGTATCCAAGGAACAATTGGTACTCAAGGAACTACTGGTGCTCAAGGTATCCAAGGTATACAGGGTATAAAAGGAACCCAAGGTACTAATGGTACGCAAGGTACACAAGGAGAAACTGGTGCTCAAGGAATACAAGGAATACAAGGAATTCAAGGTGTAAAAGGAACCCAAGGTACGAAGGGAACTCAAGGAACTACTGGTTCAACTGGTGCTCAAGGTATTCAAGGTATCCAAGGTATACAAGGTGTAAAAGGAACTCAAGGTACGAAGGGTACACAAGGTACACAAGGACAAACTGGTGCTCAAGGCATTCAAGGAATTCAAGGTGTCCAAGGAAAACAAGGAACTCAAGGTACAAAAGGTACTCAAGGAACTCAAGGACAGATTGGTACTCAAGGAACTACTGGTTTACAAGGTACAAACGGAACCCAAGGTACAACTGGTAATACTGGTGGTACAGGTCCAACTGGTTCACAAGGTATCCAAGGTATACAAGGTGTAAAAGGAACCCAAGGTACAACTGGTAATACTGGTGGTACAGGTCCAACTGGTTCACAAGGAATACAAGGAATTCAAGGAATTCAAGGAATTAAGGGAACACAAGGAACAAACGGAACCCAAGGTACAACTGGTAATACTGGTGGTACAGGTCCAACTGGTTCACAAGGAATTCAGGGTATCCAAGGTATACAAGGTGTAAAAGGAACTCAAGGAACTACAGGAAATACTGGTGGTACAGGTCCTACTGGTTCTCAAGGAATACAAGGAATTCAGGGCTTACAAGGAATCAAAGGTACTCAAGGTACAAAAGGTACACAAGGTACGACTGGTTCTACTGGAAGTACTGGTTCACAAGGAATTCAAGGAATTCAAGGAATTAAGGGAACACAAGGAACGAAAGGTACTCAGGGTACAACTGGTGGAACAGGGCCTACTGGTTCTCAAGGTATCCAAGGTATCCAAGGAATTCAAGGTATACAAGGTGTAAAGGGAACTCAAGGAACTACTGGTTCAACTGGTAGTCAAGGTATACAAGGTATACAGGGTATAAAAGGAACTCAAGGCACACAAGGACAAACTGGTCCTCAAGGAATTCAGGGTATCCAAGGTGTGAAGGGTACACAAGGAACTCAGGGACAAACTGGTCCCCAAGGAATACAAGGTATACAGGGTATAAAAGGAACTCAAGGAACTCAGGGACAAACTGGTGCTCAAGGTATTCAAGGTATCCAAGGTGTTCAAGGTAGACAAGGCACCCAAGGTACGCAAGGACAAACTGGTCCTCAAGGAATTCAAGGTATACAAGGAAAACAAGGAACTCAAGGTACACAAGGACAAACTGGTCCTCAAGGAATACAAGGTATACAGGGTATAAAAGGAACTCAAGGAACTCAAGGACAGACTGGTCCCCAAGGAATTCAAGGAATTCAAGGTGTGAAGGGTACACAAGGAACTCAGGGACAAACTGGTCCTCAAGGTATCCAAGGTATCCAAGGAAAACAAGGTACACAAGGTACACAAGGTATCAAAGGAACTCAAGGTACGCAAGGACAAACTGGTCCTCAAGGAATTCAGGGCATCCAAGGAATACAAGGTATACAGGGTATCCAAGGAAGACAAGGAACTCAAGGAACAACTGGTTCTACTGGTGCTCAAGGTATACAAGGTATACAAGGAAATACTGGTTCTACTGGTGCTCAAGGAATCCAAGGAATCCAAGGAAATACTGGTTCTACTGGTGCTCAAGGAATACAAGGCATCCAAGGTGTAAAAGGAACTCAAGGAACAACTGGTGGTACAGGTCCTACTGGTGGTACAGGTCCGACTGGTCCTCAAGGAATCCAAGGTATACAAGGAATCCAAGGTATCCAAGGTATCCAAGGAAAACAAGGTACACAAGGTACGACTGGTTCTACTGGAAGTACTGGTTCTACTGGAAGTACTGGTTCACAAGGAATTCAAGGTATACAAGGTATCCAAGGAAAACAAGGTACACAAGGTACGACTGGTTCTACTGGAAGTACTGGTTCACAAGGAATTCAAGGTATACAAGGAAATAATGGTGCTCAAGGAATCCAAGGTATCCAAGGAAATACTGGTTCTACTGGAAGTACTGGTTCTACTGGAAGTACTGGTGCTCAAGGAATCCAAGGTATACAAGGAAATAATGGTACTCAAGGAATTCAAGGTATTCAAGGAAATAATGGTACTCAAGGAATTCAAGGTATTCAAGGAAATACTGGAGATGATGGTCCTACTGGTCCTGATGGTCCTAATGGTCCTAATGGTCCTAATGGTCCTCAAGGAATTCAAGGTATACAAGGAATTCAAGGAATCCAAGGTATACAAGGTATCCAAGGAAATACTGGTTCAACTGGAGGAGCAGGTCCGACTGGTGGTGCAGGTCCAACTGGAACTACTGGAACTCAAGGAACTCAAGGAATTCAAGGTATACAAGGAATTCAAGGAAATACTGGTTCAACTGGAGGAGCAGGTCCGACTGGTCCTGATGGTCCTAATGGTCCTAATGGTCCTCAAGGAATTCAAGGTATACAAGGTATACAAGGTATCCAAGGAATTCAAGGAAATACTGGTTCAACTGGAGGAGCAGGTCCGACTGGTGGTGCAGGTCCAACTGGTCCTCAAGGAATCCAAGGAATCCAAGGAATACAAGGAAAGACTGGAACTACTGGAAATCAAGGGCTTCAAGGAATCCAAGGAATTCAAGGTATACAAGGAAGAAATGGTCCGACAGGTCCTGCTGGTTCAACTGGAGGAGCAGGTCCTACTGGTCCTGCTGGTCCTACGGGTCCAAGTGCTGGAATAACTTCATATACTAATAATACCAATAATAGAGTAATTACCTCAGTAGATGCATCTACAATAAATGCTGAAGCTAATATGACTTTTGATGGTACTATTTTGTCATTAAATGCAACAAGTAATGCTGAACTAAAGATAGCCAGTGGTGGTCATAATGCTCAAAATGGTGGAATACTTGCAAACAGTCAAACAATGACAATAGGTGACACTCAAGACTCAGATGCATTCAACAATGTTATAATCAAAGCTATTGGTGAAAAGGCTCATTTTGCCGAAGATGAAACTAGATTTTCAGGTGCAGAGGTTCAATTCGGTGAAAATGACACTGGAATAGATGTAACATTCTTTGGTGCTACCTCAGGTAGAAAAGCGGTTTGGGATGAATCTCAAGACCACATGAAATTCTATGATAATACACGACTCGCATTTGGAAGTGGGGCAGCTACGGCTGGATATGATACTTCCTTAATGTTTGATGCTTCTAAACTACAACTTTCAGGTACTGCAGGTTTTGCTTTAGCGGCTACAAATAAGTTATACTTTGATGGTGGAAGCAACACTTACATGCATGAGTCGTCAGCTGATAGTTTAGACTTTGTTGTAGGTGGAGTCACATTATTGGAGATAAACGAACAAGGTGGTCAGTACGATTATGGACAGCTCAACGCACCACTTTTTATAATATCAGATGATAGTTCTGGAACTACATCTCCTCCGACTTTAAGACTTCAAAATACGCATACTACTTTGACTTCAAATGATGTTATAGGCCGCATAGACGTTAAAGCATCTGGAGATGATCACACTAGTGCAAATGATGGAATAGTCAGTCGTATAGAAACAATCAGTATTGGTCATATGGGTGGTGGTGGCCTAACAGATGATACACCAGTTGCTATGATATTCAAAGTTGGTGATAACGATACAGGTGACTTAGTAGAGAGTATGAGGTTGATTTGGACTACAGCCTCTGAATACGTTGGTCTCTTTGCTGGTCCTGTACGAACTACAAACGGAACAGCTGATGCACCCGCATATCAATTTGATAGTACAAATGATGGATTCTTCCATCAAACTTCATCACCGGGCGCGGGTATAAAGGTAATGGTAAACAATGCTAATGAAGCATTATTTGAGGATGGCGGTGACTTCCATGCTGATGGTGATGTAATTGCTTCATCTTCTACAATCTCAGATGAAAGAGTAAAAACAGATGTTGAAACAATAGACTCTGCTCTTGATAAAGTTTTACAAATGAGAGGTGTTGAATACATTTGGACAAGAGGTAAGAGAAAAGGTAAGAAAGACTTAGGTGTAATTGCACAAGAAATGGAAAAGGTATTACCTGAAATAATCCGTGAAAAGAGTATGCCACTATGGGAGGAAAAAGATGATGAAGTCTCAGGTAAATACAAAACAGTAGATTATGAGAAGATAGCAGCTGTTCTTATAGAGGCTATAAAGGAACAACAAGAACAAATTGATGATTTACAGAATCAAATAAAAGGAGTAAGTGATGGCTCTTCCAAGTAGTGGAGAAATAACATTACATGGTATTAGAACTGAATTAGGTGGTTCAGGTGAAATAAGTTTAATTGCTGCTTCTACTGGTAATGTAGCAACTATAAATACTAGCGACAATTCTCCAGTAAACAGACCAAATGGATCTGCGCCACATGAAATGGCAGAATTTTATAGTTATAACCATAGTGGAGGAAGTGGTCCATCTGAAGGTGCTTATCCCTCAACTGGTACTCAGTTATGGACAGGAAACCAAGGTACTGGTCAACAAACCGATGTAGTTGACCTTTCTAGTGCTAGTTATGTGGGAGAATCGGCTATAGGGATGGGGGCTCAATTCTTCTTTAGGTTTGATTCAGGAACATCGTTTAGGTCTGATGCTCAAATAGCAGAGATACTGTATAATAACGGTAGTGCTTTTGATGACTTTCAAGGTAATATTAGTGGCATTACAACTACATCTAACACCACAAGTACAACATATCCAACCTCAGGATTTGTTAATCTTGCTTCAGGAACTTCACAAGGTAGATGGAATCAACTCAATGGTACTCCAGCTTCAAGTGCAACAGGTGTAAACGGAGATTTTATTTATTATGAATCAAGTGGTGGTGGGGCAAACAAAAAAGTATGGCTAAAATTTCCGTCAGTTACATTGACTCATAATACCGTAACTATTAAATCATATGGTTATGGTTCTAATATGGGAACACTTTACTTTGGTGTTTTTCTAGTACAACCATAGGAGGAATAATGATATGAGTCTAATACACAGTGGAAGTTGTGATGGTACAACAGAATTATCAGAATCAATATACAAATGCAGTACAGAAAATTATAGTGTTATCAGTACAAGTGGAGCAACTTCAGGCTCAGTACTAAAGGTAACTTCAGCTCACGATATTTCCAATGATGATGAAGAGATAGGTGATTTTGTGACTGGTTCATTTTGTCCTACTTGTAATGTGTTTTGGGTAGGAAATGATGTTAGCGGTTCGCACTAAAATGCAAAAATAAATTATTTTTTGAGATAACTCCTATATATTTATAGTTATTAAGGAGAACAGGTTATATGAAATCTTTTATGAATGCTGAATCAATATCAAAATTGGGTTTAAACCATCCTTTGATAATTCCAAGTTCAAAAACAAATGGTACGGGATTATGTAATGCTTCTGTATTAAATTATAATGGCAACCTATTGGTAAATATTAGGTTATTGAATTATACACTTTATCATTCTATAGGTGCTAAATACTGGCAAGATGAAGGTGGTAAATTTCCATCTAGATGGGGTCCTTTGACATATGTTCATCCTGAAGATGATGCTAGATTAGTAACAGATAATTACTTTGGTATTTGGAACAAAAATAATACTAATTTTGAAAAAATAAACATGAACTTAGATGATGATTCTATTTGGGCATTTGCTGGACTAGAAGATTGTAGATTAGTTCATTGGGATGAAAAGATTTATATAACAGGTGTAAGAAGAGACACTACTGAAAACGGACAAGGAAGAATGGAATTGTCCGAGATTGTAGATGTACATAACTCACCTAAAGAAGTTTCTAGAGTAAGAATAGAACATCCAACAGACCCAACTCGTTATTGTGAAAAGAATTGGATGCCTGTTAGTGGTTTACCATTTCATTACATTATGGATGCTAACCCAACAAGATTAGTAAAGGCTGATCCTGTAACAGGTGATTGTGAGTTAGTTTATGTTGGAGAAGAAGTTCCTATACCAACAAATATGAGAGGTTCTTCGCAGGTAATATCATATAAAGGTGGATATATTACTGTTGTACATGATACTAATTGGTGGAGATTTGAGAATAGATGTGCTGAAAATAAAGATGCTATATATAGTCATAGATTTGTAATATGGGATAGTCAATGGAATATAGAGAGAGTATCTAAGCAATTTAGTTTTATGGATGGACAAATAGAATTTTCTTGTGGTATGGATATATTAGATGAATCTTTTTATATAACATTTGGATTCGAAGATAATTCTGCTCATATGTTAGAGGTAAAATGTGATGTAATTGATGAGTGGATTGAAAATAATTTGGAGTTTAGTAGATGAATGATAATTTAAAAAGGGCATTAGAGGTTTATGGTAAAGATCCAACTAACATAAAATCTAATATAGACTTAGCAGAAGAATATTTTCGACTAAGACAATATGCGGGAGCTTGTTCGTTTCTAAACAGAATAGTAGAGATGAGTAATGATGATGATATCGTATATGAAAGTCTAATTTTATTATCATTAGTTTTTTCTGAACAAGGAAAAAGAGATGTTCATAGATATGTATCTTTATATCATGCAGTATCATTGTGTCCACAAAGACCCGAGGCTTATTATTACTTATGTATGGGTCTTGAAATAAAAGAACCTTTTCAAGCATATGCATATGCTAATATAGGTTTACAGAATTGGAAAAATCGTAAAAATGTAACAGGTTTTAGACTTGAGTTTAACGATTATCAACTTTTATTTCAAAAAGCAACAAATGCGTGGCATTCTTGGAGAATAGAAGAGAGTAAAGAAATATTATACGACTTACATATCAATTATGATATGGAAGAGTGGTTTAGTGAGTTGGTAATTGATAATTTAAATAATGTTGGGTGGCCTGAAAAAAAAGAAAAGCTAGATAAACCAAATATAAGCCCATTACTGAGTAATTTAGAAAAGATTATAACACCTAAAATAAAAAATACCAATATAAATCCTATAGTAAATGATAATAATCAACCTACGATAGTTGTTGTTGATAATTTTTTAGAGAATCCTGATGAAGTCAGAGAACAAGTTCTCAAAATACCAAAAGATGAGTGGATAAGTAGAGGTTCGGTTGGACTTAGGTCTAAACCTAATCCATATGGTGAAATTTACAGACCAATATTTGAAAAATTATTGGGAATAAATACTAGTAAAAGTGAATGGAGTGGTGAAGGTGGAACACATGGTTGTTTTCAATGGTCTCCAGCAGAAACTGGTCAGGTAGTACATTGTGATGCTACTGATTGGGCTGGTATTATCTTTTTAAGTCCTGATGCACCACCTAAAACTGGTACTTGGTTGATGAAACATAAAGATACTGGTAAAACACATAGGGAACAAGGATTAGAGGACGTTTTTATAGGAAATCAAGCACAATGGGATGTACACCCATTTGAAAAGATAGATGACATTGGAAATGTTTATAATAGATTAATTTTATGGAATGGAAGGCACTTACATACTGCTGGTTCTTACTTTGGTGAATCAATAGATAATTCAAGATTATATCAAGTGTTCTTCTTCAACGAAAAAAAATAACATAAGGAGTAAGTTGTGAGTGAAACAAAAAAAGTAACAGATGAAGAGTTACAAAGTATTAAAGACTTAGGTACTAAGTATAATACCATCTCTTCAGCATTTGGTCAGTTGAGAGTACAAAGACTGATTTTAGAACAACAGTTAGAACAAGTAGATAAAGCTGAAAAGAACTTAGAAGAAGATTATATTTCTACTCAAGGAAAAGAACAGGCTTTAGTTCAAGGTTTGAATGAAAACTATGGTACTGGCACATTAAATCCACAGACAGGTGAGTTTACTGTAAAAGAAACACAAGAAAAAACTGAAGAAAATCAAAAATAAACTTGTGTATATGTGTATTTGGGATATTTCATTTATACTTATATATAAAGTTTTTAACCTCAATAATATTTAAGGAGAAATCACATGGCAGAGAGAATTGTCAGTCCAGGTGTATTCACCCGTGAAAAAGATTTATCATTTTTACCTACTGGAGTAGCTTCTATTGGAGCTGCTATTGTTGGTCCTACATTAAAAGGTCCTTCATTTGTTCCTACGCAGGTAACATCTTTTTCCGATTTTGAAAACATCTTCGGTGGGTATAGTAAAGACTATTACACACCATATACAGTAAGAGAATATTTACGCTCAGCTGGTTCAGTAACAGTAGTAAGAGTGGGATATTTAGGTGGATATAAAGCTAATGCAGTAAATGTAGTCGTATCTGGTTCAGGAAGTACTAAATTTGTAGTTGCTTCTTACTTACCAGCAGTCAATAATACTGGTGGTTTAGTTTCAGGTTCACTTCCAACATTAAGTGCTACTAGTGCTAGTAATTTTAATATAAATTTTGCTGGTTCAAATGCAACTTCTAGTCTAACTGCTCTAACACTAATGGAGTCAGCTGCAGAATCAGCTACATACTTAGGAAAGAAAATAGATCAAGATGCTAATTTACAAAATATTGATGGCGCATCAGCACCTGTTTACAATTATAAGTATTTTAGAAATGCTATATCTCAATCTCAAGTAAATAACACTGTAACTAATGCAAGTACATCAACAGTAATTATTGAAAACCTAAGTTCACAAGAAATGAATTTTGAGGGTGCTTCAATAAGCGTAAACGCTAGTACTAACGTAACTACATTCAATGGTAGTACAGGTGCTATGGCTGGTAGAACACCAATGGTAACAGACCAAAATGGAAGTGAATTATTCAGAGTCTATATGAGGTCAGATGGTACTGCTACTAATAATTACTATGTGGTAATAAAAGATGTAAAACCTCAAAATGCTAATAATGCTGCTGAAGGGTATGCTGAATTTAGTTTACAACTTCATGATGTATCAGGTAATCCTGTTGGAAATGAATATAACAAACTAAACTTCGATCCATCATCACCAACATATTTTGCTAAAGCAATTGGAGACCAATTTCAAGATGTAGACAATGATGGTAAGATAACAGTATATGGTGATTATCCTAATATGCATCCTCTAATTAGAGTAGGTGACTATTTGCCAGATAATATAAAGGCAAGTAAGGCTTCTCAACCATTTGGATTCAAAAAAGTATTTGAGCCGATTATATCTTCTCATAATATACCTACAGCTTCTATATCTAAAGCTCAGGTAAAGAATACAGACAAATTGGCTTATAATGGTGCAGTACCTTATGGTGTTGCTATAAATCCAAACTACTTTGATGCTAACATGGTAAATGATGCCGTACAGTATATGGCTCCAATACCAGTAGCTGCTGATGGTGGACAGAACGCTAATTTCTTATTATCTGATATGAAAGGATTTGGGACAGGTGCTGACTTAACAACACTTAGAACAAATTATGGTACTGAATTTGCTGGTGGTACTCAAAATCTAACAGTAACATCTTCACAGGTACAACAGAAGTTTGCTGTACCAATGCAGTATGGATTTGATGGTATTGCTCCAAACGGATTGAAGAAGACAGGTAATGACATAGCTACTAATAATACTATGGGATTTGATTGTTCTTCAGCAAGTGCTAGTGGTTCTATTGCATGGAGAAGAGGTATAAATGCTGTAAGTAATCCTGATGAGATTGATATCAATATGTTAGTAACACCTGGTGTTATACATAAATTACATCCATCAGTTACCAATCATGCAATTGATAAGGTAGAAGCTAGAGCTGATGCTTTCTATGTAATGGATGCTTCTGCTTGGAGTGATTCAGTAGCAACTGCTATTAGTAGTGTGAAAACATTAGATACGAATTATGTTGGTACTTACTATCCTTGGGTAAAGATAGATGATCCTGATACAGGTGCTGGTGTGTGGGTTCCACCATCAGTAGTAATACCTGGTGTGATTGCTTTCACAGATAGTGTGGCGCACGAATGGTTTGCTCCTGCTGGATTGAATCGTGGTGGATTAGCTAGTGTGAGAATGGCTAAACAAAAACTAACTCATACAGATAGAGATAGACTATATGAAGCTCGTGTGAATCCTATTGCTACATTTCCTGGTCAAGGAGTAGTGGTATTTGGACAAAAGACATTACAAGCTAAACCATCTGCTTTGGACAGAATCAATGTACGAAGACTACTTATCAGATTGAAGAAGTTTATTGCTTCATCAAGTAGATTCTTAGTATTCGAACAAAATGATAGTGCTACAAGAACAAGGTTCCTAAATATTGTGAATCCGTTCTTAGAGTCAGTTCAAGCTAATAGTGGTCTAACAGCATTCAGAGTAGTAATGGATGAATCTAACAATACACCTGATGTCATTGACAGAAATCAGTTGATTGGGCAGATATTCATACAACCTACCAGAACTGCTGAGTTCATTGTATTGGACTTCTCAGTATTACCAACTGGGGCGGCATTTCCTGAATAATAATAGGGAGGTGTAAAAAATCAAAGGGGAGTGTAATGCTCCCCTTTTTTTTATTCAAAAAACTAAGAAAAAACTATGAAAGAATTCAATAATAACTTGTATCGATTTTTCATTTTATTGATATTTATATATGAAGAATTAAACTTATAGGAGAACTGAAATGCCAGATTTAATAGATCCTTCAGAGATTATGTTCACTCCGTTTGAACCTAAACTGAAGAATAGGTTCATTATGTACATAGAAGGAGTACCTGCATATATTATAAAGAGTGGTAATAGACCAACTCTACAATTTGAATCCATAACCTTAGACCACATCAATACTAAAAGGTATGTGAAAGGTAAGGGCGCGTGGCAACCATTGGATATCGTACTATACGACCCAATCGTTCCAAGTGGTGCTCAATCTGTTATGGAGTGGGTAAGACTGTCGCATGAATCTGTTACTGGAAGAGATGGATATTCAGACTTCTATAAGAAAGATGTTACTTTCAATATGCTAGGTCCTGTAGGTGATAAAGTGGAAGAGTGGACACTAAAAGGTGCTTTTATACAACAAGCAAACTTTGGTACTATCGATTGGTCTGTAAACGAACCAGCTGATATTACATTGACACTACAATACGATTACGCTATCTTACAATTCTAAGGAGTAAATATGAGTTTTTTCAAAGAAATGCTTTCGAGTGATGCGAAAATTTCAAGTAAAAGATTTGTCGGTTTTATGGCATTTTTTATGTTGATTTGTAGTTGGGGTGCTGACACCTTTTCCGCATTCGAAGTAAAGGACAAAATTTTAGAATGTTTTATGTACATTTCAGTAGTTGGACTTGGTGTCACAGCAGCTGAAAAGTTCGGTAAAAAATAGTTATAGTTTAACTAAATCATAGGAGTCAAATATGGCTGAAGTCAAGTTCCCTACAGAGGTAGTGGATTTGCCGTCAAAGGGGTTGTTATATCCTGAAGACCACCCGCTAGCAAGTGGTAAGGTAGAAATAAGATACATGACGGCTAAAGATGAGGATATTCTAACATCACCCAATCTAATAAAACAAGGGGTGGTTTTAGAAAAACTTATAGAAAACCTATTAGTTGATAAAAGTATAAATCTCGGAGATATGCTAACAGGAGATAAAAACGCATTACTTTTAGCAATTAGAATATTAGGTTATGGTAAAGATTATCCAGTAGAAATAAATGGTCACAAAGTTGAAGTAGATTTAACTAAAATAAAAGATAAAGTTTTAGATAAAAAAACTATTAGTACTCGTGATAATAGATTTGATTTTGAATTACCAGCAACAAAGCGAAAGGTTCAATTCAAACTACTAACATCAGCTGATGAAAGTAGAATATCACAAGAAACAGAAGCTATTTCTAAGGTTACTGGTGGTATACAAATGAACCTAACTACAAGATACAAAACTCAAATAATATCAGTAGATGGTAATGAAGATAAGGCTTTCATAAATTCATTTGTTGATAACGAATTACTTTCTAGAGATTCAATAGCTCTTAGAACTTATATTGATACTATAGCTCCCGATGTCGACATGACATGGCATTATACAGATGATGAGGGAGAAAGGAGGGAATTTTTGGTGCCAGTCACTGTTCAGTTTTTTTGGCCTACCCTCAACATATAGAAAAGACTTACACGAACAAATATTCCAAATAAGTTTTAATTCTAAAGGTATGTTTTCATTTTCAGAAGTTTATACCATGCCAATATACCTGCGTAAATTTTATTATAATAGAATTGCTAAGCATTATGAGGATGAACGAAAAGAATATGAAAAAGCTAAGAGTGGAATGAGATAAAAAAATTACTTTTTTGATATTTATTACTGTAAAATTCCAACGAAAATTTCGGAGATATCGATGAAGAAAATCACTATGGAAGGGTTTTTCAGCAACTTATATAACAATTGGAAAAACAAAAAGTTAAAGGGGGTTGCTAAAACTCTTTTAGACAAAAATCCAGAGTTGCGGAAAAGTTTTCAAAATATAAATAAAGCTACAGACAAAGCTATGGAAGATTTATATAAAATGTATCCAGAGTTAAGAGATAAGTAGGAGATAGCAAGTGGCTAAAGGAAATCCACAAATGCCTTATCAGGTTCCTGACCTAAGAGATGTAAAGGAATATGACGCCTTATTAAAAGAGATAGAAAAGCGTACAAAAAAGATAACTGACTGGAAGGATACAGCAAAGTCTAAGCAAAGTCAATTAAATAAACAAGAAGAAAAAAGATTAGCAATCACTCAGAAGATATATGATATAGAGGGTAAAAGAGAAAGTTTGTTGGAAAAGTCAAAGAATCTCCAAGGAACTATACTGAATCAATTATCTAAACAGACTACCGAAGGAAAAGACCTTGCTACACAATTAGAAGATGCGGCTAAATCAGGAAATGTTGCTTTCGTAGAAGCTGGAAATAATTTTGCCGACTTACTACAAAAAGTAAATGCGGGTGATGCTGGTCCTGCTGAAATAGCTCAAGCATTAGCAACCACAGACTTTGGAAAGTTTGAAGGTTCTGTAAAAGAGATATTCAAAACAATGAAGAAAACTCCATCTCTTCAGAGTATACTAAAAGTAAAATCAGCAACATTTTCGGCTATAGATGGTCTCTTTGGTGGAATGCTTAAAACAATAAGAGGTATTATGGCAGCTGCGGGTCCTATTGGATTATTGATAGCCGCTATTGGTCTTGTTGTAAAGTATCTTGTAGAAACAGTAAAAAGAGGAATTGAACTAAGAAGAGAATTAGGTACATCAGCAGTTGCCACTGCTAAGATACAAATAAATATGGAGAAAGCCGCATTCGCTGCTGCTATGTATGGTGGAACCATGCAACAGGGTAGGGATGCTGTAAAAGCATTAGTAGTTGAGACTGGTCTGATTTCAGATATAACTGGTGAGTCTGCTATTGCTATGGGTAAGTTTGTTGCTAATACTGGAGTGGGTGGTGGTGAAGCCGCTAAATTAGCAAAAGCTCTAAGATTAGTAAATGGTCAAAGTCTTGCTACTAATTTGAATCTATTATCTTCTGTAGATAATCTTGCTGAAGCAAATGGTATAGTAAGTAGTAAAGTATTTCAAGACCTTGCTAGTAACACAGAATTGTTTGCTAGGGCTGGTGCTGCAGGTGCTCAGTCACTATCAAAAGCTGCTATTGAAGCAGCTAAGATAGGTACATCACTAAGTGCTTTAGACCAAATTGCTGATAATCTATTAGATGTACAACAAACTATCAGACGCTCACAACAATTGTCTAGATTATTGGGTAAAAATATAGATTTGACGAGAGCGATATCTTTGGCTAACGACCCATCACAGGTTTCAGCATTACAACAAGAGTTACAGAATGTGTTTGCTGGGTCTGGAGATGCCATAGCAAGAAACAGATTCGTACAGAATCAGCTAAAACAATTGTTTCCAAGTTTACAAGACTTCAATGCTATAGTAAACGGACAAGTAAATACAGAACAGGTAAAACCACCAGAAGCTAAAGACCAATTAGAGGCTCAAAATAGTACAAATGAAATATTATCAAAACAAGCAAATGATATAAAGTTATTGAGGGAACAGAATAAAGAGTTACTTGAAAAAATGAATAGTAACATAAGTAGACTTAGGAGATAACGATGCCTGATAATGAACCAGGACTAAATCAGCAAAGAGAAGAAGGCCCAGTTCTTAAAGAGAGTGATATACAAGCAAAAATCGATTTGTGGTCACAAAATCAGCCAAAAAGAGAAACTATATCTCTTGATAAATCTAATGCTATAACAAACTCTCCTATAGATAATCAGATAAGAAACGGGGTGGACTTTTTTGATGACGAGACTAGCAGTCATACTGGGTTTGTTCCAAAAACAGACTTAGTGTCTAGATATCATCAGATGAGAGATGCTATAATCGCACCTACTTGGAATACTGGAGCTGCTAGAACAAATACTAAGACAAGAAATGCTTATGGTGCAAATGATGAGTATGTTGAAGCATTGGGTGTTGGTTTATCAGTACCATCTCATATATTAGAAGGCGATAACATCGGACCTGCTAAAGAGAATTATCCAATGAGTAATTGGGCTAGTTTACTACCTATCGAAAGACAAAGTATGTATGCTAAGGTAGACAATAATACTTACCAATTTCATAGACAAGGAACGATACCACCAGGCGTAGTAGATGGTGAGGTTTATCCAACATTTGATGTATCTACACAAATGACTTTATATGGTGTTCCAAAATTAGGTGGTGGTGTATCTAGTTTTGATGACAGTGAGTATGCTACTTCAGCACTCACCACACCTTTTATGACGACACCACTTGTAGACTTTATTAGCCCTAATTTTACCTTTACAGAAGATAACCCATTGAATCCAGCTTCGTATACTGTACAATCTATAACATCAACTGCAGTTGTTTCACCAACATTAGGTTCAAATGCCGATTATATTGGAACATCAAATGTAGGTCCTTTTGGATTCAACGACACAGCACTTACTTATCCATCAGCTGATGGTAGTGTAAATGGTTCACTTGTACAGTTATGGAATTCTACAAAAGCAATTACATTTGATTATGGTGGAATTGTTGTTGAACCAGATTTTGAAGGTATAGCACCATTAGATGCTTTTCTAAAGGCGCCAAGTGGATTGAATTCATCAAATTTATTTGGACAAAATGATGTTCGAACCATTTCTAATAGTGGTCCTTTCAAAGGAGATTCATTACATCCGATAGTGGTTAGAAATTATGGTGGGCATAAAGGAGAAGAAACGAGTATGAACTGGTCGGATGTCGGTATAGGAAGTGCTCCTACAGAAATCTCAGACCCATTTGGACTAATTTCTGACTTGTATCTAAATATGGGTGGTGCTACACACGAAAGATATAAAAGATGGGCTGAAAGCACTGCTGGTGCTGTTTGGTTAGATTTACAAAAAACATTACAATCATTGAATCCAACATTAGAAACAACGGGATTCCAATCTAAATCAGTTTTATTAGAAAGAAATGAAGAAGGTGGAACTGTAGGATATCGTCATATTGCGAGACATATTGATGCAGAAAATAACAGATATGAGAAGATGCTGAAAAGAAAAACTTTTCCATCTTTTATAACAGATAACTTTTCAACTTTATTTATACCCAATTTACAAAATTCTATAAAGTATGGTTTTGGTAGTAGAATAGCGATGCAGTCAAGATATGACATTGATCCAGATGCTAGTTTTACTTTGACCTTTGGTGATATGGTATTTAATACCCAAATAGGTGTTGAAGAGGCTCCAATGTCTCAACTGATATACTTTTCTAATCCAAATAGATATAATAGACAATTGTCTTCAGCACCAGTAACTATCTCAGACGGAATACCTAGTTTTACAGTAAATCCTGGTTCCGGCGAAGGTTCTACTGCTGAATCAGATGCTAGTAAAATACTGAACACCCAAGGAGGTACATTCAAATCTGATACTCATTTTAGTGATAAGTATATAAGTAATAATGTACGACAAAAATATGCCACATTAGCATATGGAAGACTAAATAATAACTTTTCATATGAAACTCAATTAGAAAGTCCTGCTGAAGTTACTGGTTTACTTGATGAGGGTGACAGTGGAGCAGTTGGTGTATTTCCTGATGCTTCTTTGAAAGGTGAAGCATTTGGTCTAAAATTTGAGGTTGGTGTAGGAAATAATCCTAGAAGACTAAAACAAAGTCAAAGAAGAAAAGATAAAAAGACAAATGATGATGTTGGAACAGTAAAAAATCTCACAAGATTATTAAGCACATCTTTAGAAGAAACTGTAGACCCAGTGTTAGGAGTTATCAGAAGAAGTGTGACTGATACTGGTGGAATTGCTAGTGGTGTTAGTGATGCTGTAGATAAAATAAATTATTCTAGATATGGTGCTGAAGTAGATGGTGAGAATGTTTTTTATGTAGAAGATGGTGCTAATACAGCAAAAGATTTTATAAAGTTTAGATTTTATGATGTTATAAATGGTAAGTATATTATATTCAGAGCGATACTAAGCGGTATATCAGACTCTATAACGACAGATTATAATGAAGACAAATATATTGGAAGGCCTGATAAACTATATACATATAGAGGTGCTGATAGAAGCGTAAGTTTCAATTTCAAAGTTTATCCAAAGACAAAGCAAGAACTTCCAATGCTTATGGAAAAGATGAACTATCTTGTTGGATTGTGTTATCCATCATTGGGCGCTTTAGGTAGAATGAAATCGCCATTTGTTCAATTGACTCTTGGTGATATGATAGAAGCTCAGCCTGGTATACTTAGAAATGTTACTGTAACTGTAGATGAAAATTCTACTTGGGAAATACAACAAGGACTACAATTTCCAAAGCACATAAATGTTGCTATACAATTTACTTATATAGGAAATCATTTACCAATCGGAACATCAAATAGTTGGTATGGTGGTTTGAAGCCAGACCAAATCGAACCTAAATCATTTATTGATATACTAAAAGGATATGTAAACTATGACTTTGGTTCTACAGGAAATACATTAGTAGATTCTGCTCTTGAGTTGATTGGTGATAATAAGAAACTAAAAGAAGCTCAAAATAGTTTTAATAAATATGCTGGTCAATTAGGATTTAAAATTTAGGAGTAAATAATGCCAAGATATAGAAATGCTAGGTTCAGACAAGATGCAAATGGAAAGAGATATTATATCCCGACAGTGGTTCCAAATATACCGATAAATGACAGTGATATTTATATCAATCCACAAGTCGGTGAGAGATTTGATTCTTTAGCACAAAAATTTTATGGTGATTCTAATTTATGGTGGATTATAGCTAAGGCTAATAATCTTAGTAAAGGACAGATAGGTCTTGATCCTGAAAAGAAACTTAGAATACCAACCAATGTCCAAGCAATATTGGAGGCTGTAGATAGGAGTAGTACATAATGTCAATGTCTGGATTTTCTAAACCGATAGACGCACAAATACAGAAAGAACTAAAGAGAAGAGAACTTATCTTAGGACGATCTGTAGCTAAATTGCCCAATGGCGGTGGTCATGTTCAATTCGTTGATTATGCTGCTAAAATGCCATATGCAATAATGTCTACTAATGCTAAAGAAGAAAAAAATAATTTAGCATTAGCTTACGGAGAGTTTGGTGATGTAGACACTCAATTAAAAATTCATCAATATAATAAGTCTGGAGAATCATCAGGCAAATCTATAGATTTGAGAAGTAATAATCCTGGTCAAGATAATCTTGGATTTACTGGTAAAGGTAATGGTGCTTATGTCAATACGAAAGGTGGTAGTGAGGTAGGTATTAGACCAGTACCTGGTATAAAACAAATAACTTGTGAGTATCTTTCTAATGAGGGATATGCTTCTAGAATAGCAACAGTAAATTGGAGTGCTCCAAGTTTAGAAGCATTAGAGGCATTTGAAGTCTTCCTAACTACAGGTTATGAAGTGGCATTACAATGGGGGTGGAGTTCACCTAAATTTCCACTAGATGCTAATCAGACATTTATATTGATAGACGATGACGCAATAAAAGTAGACCAATCACTATTTAGTGCTCCAAGAGTAAAGATACTAAAAGCTAATGGTAATTTAGATGCTATAGGCGGCAGAGTTAGTAACTTTTCTTCTAAATTGCGTGATGATGGTGGATTTGATTGTACCACAGAAATAGATGCTATGGGTGTAAATTTTTATAGTTTTAGTGGTAATGAAGATGCTATTGGTGGACTTGGAATGGTATTACCACAAGCAGTACAGCAAACAATCGAAGATGCTAAAGATGGTTTGGTAGCAGACTTAACTGGTGTTAGTTTGGGTAGTTACAAAGAAACTTCAACTAAGGTAAAAGAGGGATTTGCTGGATTTTTTGGTCTAACCGAAAAAACAGAAGAAGAAAAGGAAGTATTACAATTATCTTTACAAGACCATATGCTAAACGCATTGATAAATTTAGATGGTATTGCGAACTATTATGGTATACAACAAAATGACGAAAGTGGACTAAATACAGTTATTAATGGTCCCGATTCTCTACAAGATCTTTTAGGAGCAAATATCTCAAATCCTGACAAAGTAAGAATACAAGAAGCATTAAAACAATCAGCAACTCCTGTAAGTCGAACTGCTGTACATAAAGAAAATAAAATTATAGACGAAGCAGCAGATACTAAGGCCGGAATAGTCACTACAGCACAGCCAGGTGATGTGTCAATAACAGGAACTGGTCAGGTTGTCCAAAATTAGAGTATATAATGATTAAAGCAACATTAGACCCAAAGAAAAATTTTCTAACCATTTATGAGCCAGGTTACAGTGGAAGTGAAAATAAGAATATTTCATTTTTGGCAGACACTGTTGAATCAAAGGCAGGAGAAGTTCGATATATCAGATGGGGATGGTTTGAAGATAATATACTAAGTAAGTATATAGCTATGACTGGTAGAAATACCGAAAATCCAATAATCACATTTAGAAGTTTAGAACCTCCTGTAGTAGGTGGGGAAGTGGACAGAAGTAAAAGAGAGTCTATAAAAATATCAGATTACTACTTACTTAGAGCAATAGACCCAAGTCATTCTCTAATATTTAAACCAGGCATATTTCAAGACAACACCTCACTTGATAGTGGGGATATCGCAGTAGTGTATGAGAGTTTTTTAGCTAGAATAAATGCTGCTATGCTTGCTACTGATAATGGTCCTTACAGAGGATTTAGAGCAGACCAAAGCGCTATGGATGAAAAGAATGCTAATAATTTAGGATATATTAGAAATATTTATATAAATGTAAAGGTTATACAAAAACATTTTGGAATCAATGAAGAAGGGTTGACAAAACCCGTTTCAGAAGATGGTGCTCATCAGTATGTTACAGCAGGCGTAAATATAAAACAGAATGTTAGAAGCTCTATTTTATCATTGATGAGTGAGGTAAGTAACAACTTTTTTAGTGCGTGGAGATTTCAAAT
>Ga0209193_1000288_pt1 | contig 36572 bp, 54 predicted proteins | sample COGITO_mtgs_1003_FD_185515 | JGI IMG/M metagenome (GOLD analysis project Ga0209193, IMG submission 185515) | Pelagic marine microbial communities from North Sea - COGITO_mtgs_100330 (SPAdes) (version 2) | ecosystem: Environmental > Aquatic > Marine > Epipelagic ...
ATCACCACCTTTACTGTGACTTGCTATTGTTTTAGTCACGTTTGTGGTTAACAAAATTTCTCCAGACTGTACTGAAACAAGTCTTAATGAAACAGTCACTTGATCTACTCTATACTGTTCACTTATACCTATTCCTAAGTATCTAGCACCTTGTCCACCAGTCTGTATATTACTATCATAACCTATAATAGAACCCTCTAATATAAGTCCAGCAAACACTAAAGGTTTTAATATATTACCTACTTGTTGTTCACCATCATATTCTGTTCTTGTTGACCTAATTAATTGTCTTTCTTTAATTAGATTATCAAGTCCTTCTCTTTCTAATACTTGAAACCAATCTCCATCTGAAACTGATTTTAAAGCATTGACCACAAACATACTACCACCTTGTGTGACAGCAGTTGACAGTTGAGAAAACTTTGTACTAGGTTTTCTTTGACCTGTCTGGTCTGTAAATCTATAAACAGCAATTGTAATTTTAGGTTGACCATCTAAATCAGGTAAAGCAATTAATCTATCTTTAGTAGATGTGCCTTCAATATAAGGTGATTTGCCTTTATATATTTCAATATCTTTCGTTGTTTGACAACCAGTCAATGTACACCCTATTAAAAGAGCAATTAATATTTTAAACATTATAATATCCTAAAATTGAAAATCACCTATTGGAACTGCCATTGTTGTAACTGTTCCATCAGTAGCTGTAATTGTTAATGTAATTATTTCAGTTGTAGTATCTTTTACCCAATAAATTGAAGCGCCTTCTATATCGGCAGTTCCAGATGTAGGACAAGTAGTTGTACTACTATCGCAACTTGTACCAAACATATTATCAACCAATTGTTTAGATAAGTTAGCATAAATTCTACTTTCTACGTTAGCAATAAATTTGTTAATCGTAGTGTTTTTTTCTGCTCTTTCAGCGGCCGCAGCTGCTGATTTAGCGTCATCAAATACTTTGTTTTCTCTTTGTACTTCTAGTTGATTAATAGAAAGCACGTGAGAAGAATATCCATTACCACTAAAAGCAGGATTTTTAAAATCGTGTGTTAATTCGGATGCTAGAATTGATGTAATCGGAGTAAATAATGTAAATCCCACTACTAACATCAAGTTTTTCATTGATGTTTTCATACTACTATTTATAATTAATCTTCTTTGGATTTCTTCTTTTCTTCTTCTCGGAGTGTCAGGACTGTGTTTAATTTTGCCTTAATTCTTATAAGGTCATTGTCTAGTCTTCGTATCTTATCTAACAACATAATTAGAGCCTTATTTGCCTCTCCTAACTTACTTGTAACTTCTTGTGTTATAAAATTATAGATGAACCAAATAAACCAACCCATAGCAATAGCGGCTAGTGTCGCAAAACCGTATTGATTAAGTATTTCTAAAACTGTCATTAGTCTTTTCTTGCGTCATTCTTTCCATCTGATCTAGCAATTCTATCTAAATCAGGTTTGAGATGTAACGCTGATGATATTAAAGTGTCAATATGTATCAGGTCATTATTCATAGTATCTATTCTGTTTTCTAAACCCATAATAATACCATGTAAACCTTTTACTGAACCTACAACACCACCTAAAATATATTTTAGAATTATATAAATGAAACCACCCATTGTGATAGCAGCTGCGACAGGTAATCCGAATTGTGTTAGTATTTCAAAAAACATTATATCTTATTTACTTCCGCCAATGTAACCACCAATAACTCCAATCAATCCTGTAACTGACATCTTCATTAATGTAATTACACTTTCATCTACTGGTCTGTTTTCTTCTAGTGCTACCCAATAATCTCCTATGATAATAACTCCAAGAAGTAATAATACACCACTTGTTATTAATAAAATCACTATATCTTTAAAATTTTTAATCATTATTTTTCTCCTTTGGTTCGTAATACTCTTTATACTTTTGATCTATTCTTTAAATGTGCTTTCTCAATTAGTTCTTTGTTTTGTCCATAGTATGCTACAGCATGACCTACTTTAACCATTTCTGAATTAACTGATTTACCATCACAATAAATATCACCAAGTATTCTACCAAACTTACCTTTTTCTTCACCCTTGTGTGTTCTAATTGTAATTGATTTTGCTTTCTTTAATTTATCTTGTAAAAACTTTTTAGCCTTTAGACCATATTTCTTTTCTACTAAATCTCTTGTTCTACTCTCTGGTGTATCTATACCAAATAGTCTAACTCTTTGAGCAAACAATATGTTGAATCCCATATCTAAAATTACATCTATTGTATCGCCATCTACAACTTTAGTTACTCTTTTAACTCTATAACTAAAATCTGTTTTATCACCTAGTTTCGCCATTTTCTACCTCGTAATATTTTTTATACTTGTCTAACAAGTCATTTGTTATTTTTAATTGATTTCTTATTCTTGCAAAGTTTTTTGCTAGTAATTCAAAGTCTTTATCTGTCAGTCCCCATAAAACTGGATCAATGCCTTGTTCTTCTAGTTTCTTAAATACTTCTTCAGCATTATTAGATGTAATAATAATCCATCTTAAATTTTCTAATTCAAGTGGTGTGGGTTTTTCTAAATTTAATTTTGCTCTAGGTACTTCTTCTTTGAATATGCTTAACTGTTTTACTCCACTACAACTAGTAAGGAATATAGTTAGGATTAGCAATAGAAGGACATTCTGAATTAATTTCTGACTTCTTTGTAGCATTCTTTTCTGCCTCAGTTAGAGGTGATCCACTTGCGATCTCAATACATCTTGTAGCAAGTGCTGACGCACCGTTTGTTATTCTTTCAATAGACTCTGTTTTCTGTATGGCTAACTTGCCAACATCTCTATTTTTTTTATTAAACCTTTTATCAAGGTCTTCTAAATCTTTTTTTAATACACTTACTAACTCATTCATCTTTTTGTTAGCATCTAGTATTTCTTCAAAATCTTTCTTTTGATTTTCTATTAAAGTCTTTTGTTCGGATACAGCAGACTCTAGTTTAACTGCATTTGCTTTAAGTATAGTGTTGTCTTTCTGTAACTTAAAAATGTATCCACCAGCGCCGATTAAAGCGCTGATGAATATTCCAATAAAAAATAATCTAATTCCCATGGTTGATTAGTCTTTTTTCCAAATCGCCCATAGACCCCAAGCGATTGACGCCCATGCAGCCATTTTAGCAAAAGGTCCTGCGAATAATATAATGCAGCCCATTGCTACTAAAGCACCACCATGCCATGATGATACTTCTTTTACTCTACTTTTTAACCATTTCATATAGTTTACTCCTTATATGTTATTTGATTGTTTCGTTTCTTTTTCTATGACCATTCCAAGCAACAAAGCCACCTATTCTTAATGACCAATATGCTAGATAGTTCATAAAATAGAAACCGTTTACTTCTATGTTTATATCTCTAAAGATTTGATCTGCTTTTTTCTGATCAACTAATAGAAGTGAACCTGATTTATCTGCTGGTTTACAAGCAGTGTACTTGTACATATAATCGTGTACAAGGCCACCAATTAATAATACGCCAACTGGTGAAAAAAATGTTCTTAAAAATTTAGGTATACTTGCACCATCAAATTGAAAACCTTTTGGTATTACATACTCGGCACCATTTATATTATATCTCCAGTTCTTTGTTAGTTCCCAATTTCTTGTTGATAATAACCACATTGCAATACCTTTCCAAAATCCTTTACCTTTTGTTTTAATTGGTATAGGTTTTAGTTGAGGCATTTCTTCATATTTAAATGTAATGTTACTTTTTCTTTTATCTAATAAGTTAATGATAAATCCTATAATTACAAGTAATATCAGTAATGACCATTGCCAAAACTTCATTGCTAAAGTTAATAATAGTTCCATATTAATCCTTTTGTTTACGTTTTATGTTTTTTTCACCTGTTGATCTAAAGTCAGGTTTTATTGCAGGTGTTTTAATTTTCTGTGCTGTTACCATAGGTTTATACGTTCCTATTCCACGTCCACTATAAGTTGCTGATAAAGATGGCATTGTAGTTGCATATCTCCTATTTGGAAAAAATTGACTACCGCCCATAGATGACATAGGTTTAAAAGTATCTATAGGACCAATACCAAAACCTCTCATGTATTCTCTTAACTGTTTAAAAGATTTACTCATATTTTGTTAATAGTGATAAGGCAGCTTCGTTTCTAAATTCTTCGGATACTGTGGTTGTGATTTGATTATCTACAACATATCTAAATGCTTTTGTACCAAAGTCTTCAGTATATGTGCCTTTTTCTTTTTTTGATTTTATATTATTTAAAATAGGTTTAATTTGAGTTTCTTCTATTTCTTGGTTTGAACAGATTTTATTAACAACGTTTTCTAATTCTACTCTATCATAGTCTTCACGTTTTAATAATTTTGTTAAATCTTTTTTCTTCTTTTTTATATGTACACCAGGTTCATGTGCAGGTGGCATTGCAACATTTGATCCATCACCTACTGCATTTGCGGGCGCTTCTTCAGGTACACAGTTAGGTACCATTCTATCACCTTTTTTCTTTTGACCAACTTGTTTATAACCTTTCCAACAAGCCTCTCTCATATCTTTAAAACTTTTCATTATAATTTTATCCTCTCTATGTTATCCTCTGATACAATAATTTTTTGTTTTGTATCTTCATTTATAACATGATATAGATTTACACCAAAATAATTATCAAACGGTTTTTGATTTTCAGTTGTATAAACAACATCACCTACATCAGCAGTTTTAGATCCTTCTAAATCTTCTAACTTATCAATCATAATATACTTTCCTTCTGGTAGGTAATCAAATCCTACTGATTCTTTTATGTCGTCATTGTATGCTACTAAATCATTTTCAACAAGATGTTTGTATAATGCTCTTTCTATTTCAATTGCATTTACATCTTTGTTTTCTTTTAGTAACAATGCAAGAGCGGCTGCATATGAAGCAAACTTTGTTTTACCACCTGGTAATAATCCTAATAATCTTTTTAAATTAAAAACAAATCTATGTAAAATAGTATAACTATCTTTTTCTTTAGCAGTCACCAACTCTTTTGTTTTTCTTAACACTTTACCATTGTCATCAATTATTCCATACCTATAAGCATCATGTTTATTCCAAGGAGTAACTAACATTTTAATTACTCGATAAGTGATCAATAAATCTATGGCTCGTCCCATTATATTTCCTCTAAATTTGATAACAAAGTTTTATTTACTTTAATATTAGGCAACTCATCTGGTAATATAATATTTAAATATTGTAAGAAAGTTTTTAATATTGACCAATACTCTCTTTCAATTTTAAATAATAATAATGTAGCTGCTGCCTCATTACCAAATACGTTTGTTAATACAATAATATGATTTAAAACTAATCTAGTTTTCAATTCACCTGTAGTGTTATATTTACGAAATAGACGTTTAAGATATTTAAATCTTTTTACATCTTCATAAAACTCATGTTCACTATCTAAATTAGGAACATTATAGTTTTTTATGGCGTAAAATAACCAGTTCTTCTTTGTTATTCTATCAAACATTAGCCAAGCTCTGCATAAACTTTAACAGCGCCGTTTTGTAATGTTTCGTATTTACCTTTTAGTTTTAACTCTTTACCTAATTTATGACTAATACCATCATCATTTATATCAGAACCGTCTGTATCTTTACCAAAACGGCCACCATTAAATACTAAAGCACTTTCAAAGTTACCTTGTTTACCTTCAATTGTTATTGAGTCTTTTAATTGTAATCCGATTGTTCTTAATTTTGTTTCCAATTGAGAAAGAGCACTTTCGGGTTGCAAATATTCTCCGTCAGCAATAGAGCTAACAAATCTATTTGCTCTATTTAAGACTTCAGGCAGATGTATGTTGTGTATACCTATCGAACTATCCTCTGGAGAGTTAGAAGTATCAGAACCTACTTGTCCACCCATGTAAGAGCCTTCTTTTACGTGTTGTTTAAATGTTTTCATTTTTCTCCTCTTTTTAATTCGTCTTTTAATTTTTTAAAAGACTTGCCACCTATAAGGTCTTCTTCAACCTCTTTCATATTATCTTCTTTTATTTTATCAAACTGTTCATCATTTGGTGTGTTGTTTGCCAATTCTTCTAAAAAACTGTCGATATTTTCTTTCATTTTTCAGCCTCATTTAAAAGTGTTTTTTCAGATGAAGTAATTTCAAGTTGTTTCTGTACTTTTTTCACATTGTCATTATCAATTTTTTCTTTAGACAAATTACCATCAGCTGGCAATGTACCATTAGGATCTGTTACTAGTTTTCCTGTGTTTTTATCAAAGTTTTCATCTTGCGCTATCATCTTATCAACAATTTGAATAGCACCATTTAACGCATTTAAATTATTACGCATTGTTCCTAATTCTTTTTCAATCGCTTGAATTTTTGTATTTAAATCATTAAATGATTTGTTTAAAATATATTTTTCTTTCATTAAGTCTTGTGTACTAACACCCATAATATTCTCCTATAATCTATTAAGCAACACCGTATGCGTTACCAGCAATAATGTTCCATTGTGAATTTTTAAATAATAAAGTAACCGTTTCTCCTTCAGCGTCTAAAGTTACACTTGTATGACCTCTTAAATTAGTAGGTGTAATAGTTTGTAAGTTTGTGCCTGAAGTTGAAATGTTTATAAACGTTTTAATTTGTCCATCAGAACCATCTGCTAATGAAATAGAACCTGTTGATGAAGCACCATCTATTTCAGTAATCGCTGAAGTTACGTTTGCAACTTGTGATGAACCATCAGCAGTTATTGTTTGTGAAGCTTGTGCTAAACCTAACCAAGATGGTATATTGTTAAACACATTTTCTGCTGATATTTTTTTGTTGATTGGAGTACCACTTGGGTCATCCACTACATGGAACAAGTCAGCTGATGCTAACGAGTCACCTAAATCGGTCAATGCCGTTATTTTTTTGTCTGCCATTTTTTTCTCCTGTTAACCCTTTCGGGAATGCTACTCTAGGTATTTGCCTAGATCAATTTGTTCATATAGTATATATAAGGGCACTTTGAGCGCCCTTATATGATTTTGTTATTATGCTGAAACAGTTAATGTACCTGTTTGAGCAGCGTTTGTAATTGTAGAGTTTGTTGTTGTACCAGCATCTTTAATAGTACCACTGTTAAGTGCTACTGCGTTAGAGCCAATTGATAATACATCATCCTCAGCAATACCACCATCTGCAGCTGCATAAGTTGCTCTAAATACAATTTCGTTAGTTCCTGTACCAGAGTTATAATCTGCTGTAAATGTAGCATCAGTACCACTACCTGCTTGGTCATTAGTTACTGTTACTTGTGGTGTTCCTGTAATGTCAACTCTTTCGTTAAATCTTACTCTAACGTCAATGTTTCCACCAGCAGCTTCGCCGATTGATGTTGTTACAAATTCTATTTGTGTAATATTTGCTGAACCCATATTTGTAGCTAATCCACCGATTGCTACTAATACTTCTGGATCTGCATTTGGATTACCATTACCTGATAATACTGAGCCTGCTTCTCTTACCCAACCTTGAGAGGTTGCATAGACTTCTTTTTTTTCTTCGTCTGTAAGATTTTTAGGCTTTATATCGTTTCCCCATAAAGACATATATCTCTCCTTAAATTAGTAATTGTTATATAACAGTACTATTTATAAGATTAAAAACCTAGTTTTTTAAGTTCAGATATAGTTTTAGATGTGTTTGTGTGATGAATACCAACACCGCCTGATTTTTCAAATTCTCTTATGTTTTTTTCATAATCGTCAATCAAAATGGCAGGTTGGCCTTTTTTAGCAAAGAGTTTCTTATCTTTTCTTCGTACTAAATTAATTCTTTGTCTATTTGTCATACCTGCGTTTCTTCTTAACCATTCGGTTTTGCCAGGTATACAGTTTGGATCGTAAGTTTCTTCTACGTATGCTGATAAGATGTGTGGATCAAACTTTGATAGATATGACCATAGTTGTTTGCCACCAGGCATCCAAGGTAGTGTTTGCCAAAAATCTTTTTTTGCTTTGATAAGTGACCACTTATCTTTACCCATTGACATCCATTTATTAATAGACATCTTTGTAGTTTTTTGAGCACCTGTCTTAAAATCTGCAAGTACTCCATCCATATCGCAATATATGATAGGTTTGTTCATAGTGTTTTCCTTATACTATTATACTATCATATAATAGCTGTTTTGTCAATTGACAGAATGTCGCACTTATACAGGTATTGCTCTAGGTTCTACGTCAACTGCACCAGCTTCTTTGCCTGTTGCTGTTTTTCCTTTGTCGCCTAGTTTAATTACTTTTGTTTCAGTTCTTAAATCAGAAAAAGTTTTTTTACTTTCACCCATGCAATTTGAAGCATTGATTTTATTTGCGTGGTCTTTACCACATTTAGGACAAGTTTCTTCTTTTTTTACAGCCTTAATTTTATTTCCACAACAATCACATTCTTGGCCAACTTCTTTCATTGAGTGCTTTCCTTTACAATGATCACATTCTGGACCACAACCACAAGAAGCTTCTTGTTCTTCTTTTATATTTTTAGAAATTGCAGCTCTTCTTTTATGTATATACTTATCAGTTGAGTCTGTATCTCCATCATTGTCAATATCTTTGTCTTGTCTATTGTCAAACTTTTTCTTTACAGCATCTTTGTTTACTGGATCTAAAGCTTCAGAAACTATTTTGGCAGCAACATCTGAAATTGATCCTGGTTTAGGTTCAAAGTATGTTTTTTCTACTGTTAATTTTACATTTGGCTCTTGTTTTTTAATAGACTGTTGTTCAGTAGCGATTTGAGTAATCTTTTCTTCCATACTGCCAGTCTTTGTTTCAAAATATTTTTTGTTCATTATTTTTTACTCCTTACTTTTTTAGCTAAATCGCTATCTGCACCACCCCAAGTACCACTTGATTTGGTTACAAAACTATTTACACGAGCCATTGCCCATTGTTGTGGTGTTGTTCCTGGTCTATGACCACCTTTCCATGCAGCCATACCTCTATCATATACTTTCTTTAATATTGAATAAGGCATACCAGTTTTTTCTGCTTTATTTTGAACGCCTTTAATTGCCTCCACTAAAGCTTTTGCAGGATGCACTTCTTCATTTTTAGATTTAATTTTATCCATTCTTAACTGTATATTGTCAAGTTTGTTTTTTGTAATTTCTATATCAGTTTTATCTTTAGTTGAGTCCATTTCTCTTGCTTTAGTTTGCAATTGCATTTGTTTAACTCTTAAATCTGCAATTTTTTCATTGTCAGTTTTAGTTTCTTCTTTCATTGAACCAGCATGTTTCATATCACCTGTTTTTCTTTTCATTGCAACACTTCTTGCCATGTTAGATACAAAGTTTATACCAGATTGTGCAAGTTGCATTAATGTATCTGTAGAATATTTGTCTAAAAAGTTCTTTAAAGTTTTTACTTTTTCAGGTGACATTAATTTTATCTCTGCCCAACTATCTTTTAACTTTTTAATTTGAGCAGGACTCATCGCCTCAAGCATATTAATTGCTACATCTTCTTTCTGCATTCCTTTTATATCAGGTCCGTTATCTTTTGCCCACTTAATATTTCCCTTTAACGTATCTTGTGTAACGGATACTTCAGAATTACCTTGTGTTCTTAATTCTTTTGCTCTCTTTTCAGCAGAGTCTTTTGTTTTAAAAGGTGACGCATATCTTTTACCGTCTTTACCTCTCCATCTAGCAACGTAAACAAGTGTAAACTCATTCATCTGCTCTTGTATGTTTGACCAAGTTGTTGTATATTTACTTACCATTTTTTGCAACTCCAATATCTTGCTTTCCATTTAGGTCCTGGATTATCACAGTTGTGTCTTGCTCTGAAGCTTCTTCTTCTTGCAGGATTGTCTGCTTTAATTTCCATGTTAGGATCACCAAATGATACTTTAACTATGTTACCTTTTTCGTTTTTTGTATAAACGTAAAACTTTTTGGAACCACCTCTTACAGGTTTATTCAAAGTTACTGTCTTACCTTGATAATCTGCTTCATTTATTTGAGATGGATAAATACCCCACTCGTCAGCTTCTTCATTCATAAAATCTTTAAATGATAGTTTAAAGCCTTCACTTGCACCCAAGTCTTTTTTCATCTCTGCTTTAGATTTGTTGTATTTTCTTTGAAATTCTTCCGCATCCAATCCACCTTCTTCTTTCGATTTAAGGTCAATAGCGATGTCTTTCATTCTTCCTTCTTGCATATTTGTGTTGGTGTCAATCACTTTATTAAACATTTTATTGTATGTTTCTTCAATTTTAGATTGCCACTCTTCCCCATATCTTTCCTTATATTTATTAATCGTTTCTTCTTTAGTTGCCCATTCCTCTATATCTTTTAACTCAACTTTTTTATTCATTGGTTTCATGTCCTTATCTGCATTAACATTAATTAAATTATTACTATGTTTACTTGGTTTGTAAGGACCACCTTGAAATTTTGAACTGTAATGTTTTTCTCCAGGTGTTAATAATGAAGTGTATTTTGCATAATCGTGGCCTATATCGTATGCCTCTGGCATTCCTGTATCGCTAAATTCATTACCTCTATGATGAGGTTCTTTTTCGTTTTTTGTTTTTAACTCACCATACATTTGTTTGAAACGCTTTGTATGTGTACTAGTTTTTGTTTTTGCCACTTTATCAGCGGGTGATTGTTTGTAAGCACTCTTATCACTATCAGACTTTTTGCCTTGTTTTTCTAAATGTCTATCGTGTGCTTTCTTTTCTTTATCACTTAAACCAGCAACATATTTTTTAGGTTGATCTGTTTCTTTATCATATTTTAGTTTTCTTGCTCTTTCCTCTAACTTAATAGGGTAGACAGGAGTTTCCATTATATTGTAAAGCCATGATTTATGTAATTTCATATTTTCGTCCTCTAAGGTAACATAGTTTGTTCCTCTTCGTACTATGACACCAGTAATGTTTGTTTCAACATCATCAACTATATCTCCTACATCATATAGATGCTCTGAAATATATTTGTCCCTTAATGTCATTTTTTCTAACTCCTCTTTTGTAGAGGCAGTTATAAATGGTTTGAATCTAAATGCACCTGCACCATGATCTATGGATGCAGCTAACATCATTCCTTTTCTTACATTTTTAAATAGGTCTTGTGCATTTTTTGAATTAGCAAAACTTGATGGTAGACCTTTTTTAAATGTATCAAAGTCTTTATCTTTAGCAGCTGCTCTCATTTTACTTGCACTCATACCTGTTGCACCATCAGCATCTGGATCTCTTTCTCCTGCTGATGCCACATTTATACTATCAAAGTCATATAGACCATGTCGGCTCTTAACGCCGTTATATTTTTTTAAGATAGTATCAAATTCTCTTACTCTATCTGAACCTGCAACAAACGTAACATTAGAATAACCTTTTTTGTATAGTTCAGTAGCAATATCTAATATCATGTTTGAGGGGTTTAGCATTATGTTTCTAGCATGTCTAGGAAACATTTGTTTCATTGTTGCAAGTTTAACTCTTGCGTTTAATGGATTTTTACCTGTGTCTTCACTCTTACTTAAATAAATTTTGTAATCATCTGTTCTTTGTTGTGCCACTTTGTTAATAAGTTTTTCGTGTCCTATTGTAGGTGGGTTAAAACGGCCAAAGGTAAATGCTATTGATCTACCCTTGGCCTCTTTTATTTTTGATAATGATTTCAGTTCATCTGGAGTTATTTTACCATCCTCCATGATCTCGTTCAACTTTTTGAAAAATTTGAGATAATGATACTTTTCTAACATTTTATAAATCACATTTTTAGGAAGTCGGTTCTTAACGCCAAACTTTCTGATTTCGTCTGGTGACATATCTGTACTAAAAGCATCCTTTCGGTCTGCAATAGTTTTGTCACCAATATCAATTAGAGTGTTAATAGAAGATTTAATTTCGTCTAACTTTTTAGAAACTAAACTTGACAAGTTCTTTATGTCGTCACCTGTTAAGTCTTTTAGTTCCTCATAATCAATCATATCTCTTACAAGTTCACCTTTAACAACATCTATTTCAGAAACACGCTTCTGAAAATCCGTAACGTATTTTTCAGGTTCAAAGGTGCCAGGTTCTGGTTTTTTGATCCACTTGTTAGAGTCGATATCAAAAGTACCATCAGCCATGTCCCTTGCCTTATTAAATGTTACAGGATCTATGATGGAAAAGTAGTTGATAGGATGCTGTGTGCCTGGTATGTTTTTACCATTTATCTGTCCTTGATATTCTCTAATCTCATCATGCACCTTTTCTTGTTCTTCTTTTGAACCAGGTATATCAAATAAGATATTAATGTCAAGGTCTGCGTCAGCTCTATATTGTTTAGTTAGTATTGAACCAATTAAGGTATACTTAACTACTTTACCAAATTTTTCAAATGTCTTTATACCATCTAATACTAATTTTTTTACTGATGGTTTTAATACTGGATTAGGAGTATCTGCTTTATCAAATACACCTTTTGCATACGTTTGTCTTGGTATGTCAATTATAGACTCTTTTAAAAAATCTTTAAATCTCATATTCGTTTTCTAGCCTCTAATTCTTTTTTCATCCATTGTTTTGCAATATAATTTTGTACAGGTTGTCTTAAAAATCCTCTTACTACTTTACCCACTCTATTCATTGTTAATGTAACTAATTCTAAATCTGATTTGTTATTATCAACAACTAAAAATTTACTTAAACCAAAAAGTCTTTGAAACTTACCAATATTATCTTGTACGCCATTCCAACTTGACTTTGTAATATATTCAGGTATACTTCTTTCACGTCTAGCATTTCTTGCCAATGCAACTTCTAAAGTTGTATTTACAAATACCATATAGCAATCGTAACCCATTTGTTTTAGCATATTATGTTGCCTAGCAATCATGTCATAATCTCTTCCTGTACTATCAATAACTAAACCAAGTCTGCCTTCTACATATTTATCTAACTGTGAGATAGCAACTCGTTTAGCAGCCTTTCTTACAATATCTCTAAAATAGGTTTCTTCATCTGGCATACTTAAAGATAAGTTTGCCTTTTTTAAATTTCTTTCAAAAGCAATATCTGAATTGACAACTTTTAATCCTGTACCAGAAAACGTACTTTGTGTTACAAATGTTTTACCTGAACCTGGACCACCAGCAAGAAAGAACGCTTTAAATATACCTGGATCGTAAACTCCCTCTGCTAAATGTTGTATAAAACTATTTACTTTCATTTTCTATTCTCTTAATAATTTCGTTAGCAGTTTCTTCAGGTGTACCACCTTCTGCTTTTATTTCTAAAAATCCTGGTTTCTTTTTTAAATATTCTATTACAGGACCTGTTTCTTTTTTATATAATTCTATTCTGTTACCTATAATTTCTTCCGTATCGTCTGCACGGCCTCTTGCAAGTAATCTTCTCATTACTTCTTCAGTACTAACATCTAAAAATACAGAATAGTCATATCCTATTTCTGATTTTTCCATGTCTTGTACTTGTTGCATATATCTTGGCCATCCATCTAATACATAACCTTGTGGTGATTGCTCGACTTTCTTTTTAATTAATTCTAATACTATCTCGTTAGGAACAAACTCACCTTTTGATACTATATCTTTTGCAATCTGTCCTATTTCTGTACCTTTTTCAATTTCTTTTCTTAACATGCCACCTGGATAAATGTGTGTAATATTAAAGTGTTTAATTAAATATTCTGTGTATGTCGATTTACCTGAACCAGGGCCACCTAACATAATAATTCTCATTCGGCCTAATTTTTCAAATATAAAATCTCTAAAACTTTTCATTATCCTTTAATCCAATTTTTTGCTAAAGTAAAGTTTGCGGTACTAAACTCTAGTCTATCTACTAATTTTACTGCGTTGCCCATTCTATCTACAGCAACATAACCTTCAGGATTTGTTACTTCAAACCCATTACCCTTTTGTAAGAAAGTTCCTATTGATTTAATTTGATTCATTTTACTTACAAGATAATTTTTAACTCTTTGTAAAGTTACATAACTTGCAATTGCAAAATATATTTCATTATCATATCTGTCAATAAATTTTAATCCATCATCTCTTATTGTTTTGTATTTACTTTTTGCAGCTTCTGTTTTTTTACTTGACATCTCATCATCTAAAACTGAAGCATAGTATTTTCTAAAATCTGATTGTAATCCTTTTACGTTACTAATAGTTTGACCTTGTCTTATTTTTGTATTGAAGAAAATCTTTAATCTTGCACCAACTGATAACATGTTAGTTTGTCTTTTTAACAAATCTAAAATAACTTTACCCTTTGAAATTGATCCAACTGCCATTCTCAACATATTATCATACTGATCACTTTCAGCAGTTGTAAATGTAGCAACACCAGATGAGTCTTTATAACTTGCGTCATCAAAGAATACTGATGGCGTCTTTGTAAAACGATTTACATTGACGCCAAAGCTTGCTTTTAGGTTAGACATCTTTCGGCCATTGTAAGTAGTGTGAAAGATAATGCCTAACTTAGCTCTTTTAATTCTTTTAGCAAGATCAGTATTTTCTGGAACAGCATATGTTATAGTGTTTGGTGTAAACGCAATAGCATCTTCACCTCGTATAGATACCGACTTAATATCTCCTGATGTAAATAACAAGTCACCTTGTACAACACCTTGTATACCAAGTTTAGGTAATTCTTTTAAACAGATTGATAATTTATCTACTAAACCACCAGAGTGATTTTTTCTTATATCTGCTTGAGTGTAATTGATTTTAGGAGTTACGTTGAATACTGATTTTGATCCAACAAAGAATTTGCCGTTTTCAGGATTAATACCACAGAATACTGCTGGTGCACCATCCCATTTAACGGATACATTTAATTTTCTACGTGATGAACCTACTAGCATATTTCTTATTGATTTAAGAAATTCTACTGCGTTAAGGCCACCTTGGTAACCGTTATTAATAATTTCGTCTTCTAAATGTTCTAAATGAGTATTTTTTGCCTCATTAAGATATTGTTTAAAACTATACATTTGTCTCCCACTATACCCATTATATCAAAAAATTACGCTTTTGTCAAGCGAAAAATCACTTTATTCCATTAATAAATCACTACTTACTAGACTATTTATACTATTTAGCAATTACAAACTTGCCTGAAAGAGGAGTCCTTGATGTGATGTATTCAAACATTAATCTTAACACTTGATCAGCTTGACCTTGTTTGTTATCTTTAAAAAACTTTTTAAGTACAGGCATTACTTCATTTATGACAAAAATGGCACTTATAGCACCTCTTTCAAAATCAAATCGTTTTTTGTCTTTTCTTAAATATTCTATTTTTTTTAATGCTTCAAAATATTTTTTTTCACCATTTTCATATTTAACTAAAACTTGTCTTGCTACATCTGGATTTACAAATCTTATTATATCACACAATACTTTAATAGACCCTATTGAACCACCTCTTGCCTCTGCTTTAGAAAATATAGCTTCAGCAACAAATCTTTTTGCTGACGGATCGTGTCTTAATTTTATATCACCACCCGTTTCTAAAAGTATTCTCATATCTCTAGTTTCACCTTTATTAGGATATTTAACTACTTTATATGGTCTCCAATCAGTAACATTTTTAATTTTTATTTTTTTTATTAAATCTATTTCGGTTTTTCTGTCAAAGTTTACTTGTTGTAAAATGGCTTCCTTTGTAGTTTTTTTGAGTGATAATGGTAATAGATCACCACTATCAATTAAGTCTGATGTTAATATATTTAAGTTTTGAAATGTGTAAACTTTTTCTTTAGCTGTTCGTACTTCATTGATAATTTGTTTTTTAGCTTTATCACTGGCTAAATATATATCAGCTGGATTCCATTTATTTACGTTACCAAATTTTGTTTGAGATTTATATCCAGACTTGTTTGCTATTTTAAATAACTTTTCAATATTACTCATAACATCACTATCACCTCTAAAATAAAATAGTTTTTGAAATCCTTTTTGAGCGATTTTTAAATCTGGATCAATTGAGCTAATATCGTTGACTAATTTTTTTGCAATCTGCATTGAAGATATAAACCACTTTTCATCTTTTTTTAAAAAAGTTTCTATATCTAATAATTGAACACCTGGTGTGTCAGTTCTTTTATAAGCTTCTTTTATTGTTTTTTCTTTTACTTTATTTCTAAATTCAGTATAGTTTGGAGAAACATTTGTGTCAAATATGATATTAGTTTCTTTCGTACCTATGTAGTCAGCAATTGCACAAAACAATGCTTGTGATGATTCTGCTAGTGATGTTAAGTCTGCCATACATATATTTATGTATATCTATCGGCCAGTTCTTTGTGTACTTGTTCTAGGATTGTAGTTAGATTTACCTTTGTCTGACAATTTTTCTTTTTCACTCCTACAATCAAAGAATGGTGGAAAACCAAAGATACCAAATGTCTTATTTTTATTTTGAAACTTGACAGTTTCTTTTACATCTTCTTCAAAGAAAGACTCTTTTATTACTAACTTACTTGGCATTTCAACAGCTCGCCAAAGTATTTCATCTTTTACTTTGACCATTTCAGTTTTGTAGTATATTGATGGTTTTCTTTTTCTTTTTGTTGCCATTGTTATCCTTACAGGTTTAGTATTAATTTAGCTTCTTCACTTAACATATCTCTACTAAATGGTGGAGTATGTGTCAATATAACTTTTACATTACCTTCACCTGCTACACGTTCTACTGCCTCTTTAATATCTTTTTGTATCTGATCTGCCATAGGGCAAAGCATAGAGGTTAGTGTATGGGTGATTGTAACATTTTCTTCTTTTATATCAATATCATAAATCAAGCCTAAATTGAATACATCAATAGATGGCATTTCAGGATCGTAAACTTTTTTTAATTCTTCTATTATTTTATCTTTCTTCATATTTTAAAGTCCGAAAACTTATCATAAACTTCAGCAGGTTGTGGTCCTGATGGTTTTTCAAGTTTTTCTTTTGTTTCTTGGTTACTATCTACAATCTGTTGAGCAGATTGTTCTACATCATACAATCTCATTCTACTTCTATCAACACCAATTATAAATGCACGATTGACAGCAGGATCATTGTAACGATTTTTTAACTGTTTAACTTTAATTTGATTTAGTTCTTCAAGTTCTTCATTCGATATTAAAGCAAACATAAAGTCAGCCGTTGCAGGAAGACCAAATGATTCTGATGTATCTTCTAAACCAACATCACTTGACATATAACCAGTTCTTGTTGTTTGTGTAGCCGATACAATAGGGACATTATATTGAACAGCAAGTCCTCTTAATTCTTCAGCGATAGATTTAATCATAGTATAGGAGTTAATATTACCGCCTTTAAAACGACTACTAGTACATATATTTAAATAGTCAATGAATAGTATATCAGGTTTAAATGATTTCTTTAATGCAAGTTCATCAATCAATCCTTTAAAATGACCACTATGAGCAGACGCAGTAGGATATTCTTTAATAATTAATTGACCATTTACTTTGTTTTGTAATTTAGAAATTTTATTGTCGTAAACTTCTTTAGGCATTTCATAAAGATCATCTATTGTTACATCTAATAAGTTAGCATCAATTCTTTCAGCAATTCTTTCTTCAGCCATCTCTAAAGTAATATACAATACATTTCGGCCTTGACTTATCATACTAGCAGCAACATGACACATAAACAAAGATTTACCAACACCTGTACCTGCAAGTGCTATATTTAAAGTTTTAGGTGGTAGTCCGCCTTTTGTAATACGATTGAAATAATTTAAATCAAACTTTAATCGTTCTTCAGTTCTATGGTAATATTCAAATCGATCATCTGTTTGATTTAGATAATCATGCCCTATGTGTCTATCAAACGAAACACCAAGTGCTTCAGATAATATGCCTGGTATGGCCTCTGGTGTGTGTTTATTGTCTTTACCATCTATAATCTTAATACCTTTTAGTACAGCATTATAGACAGCACGATCTTTACAAAACTTTTCAGTTGTATCTAGCAGCCATTGTTGTTCAACTTCTTCATGTACTAAACTATTTAATAAAGTTTTTGTATTTTTATATTCATCTTCGGTAAGTGTCTTGTTATTAGACAACTCAATAGTAATTGCTTCTTTTGTTGGGAGATTATTATATTTTACAATAAAGTCATTGATAATATTAAATAGAGTTGTTTCATCTCTATTTCTAAAAAAATCTTGTTTTAAAAAAGGAATAACTTTACGAGTAAAATCTTCGTTGTGTATTAGATTGGATAAAAGTGTTTTTTCAAATTGATCAGACATAGTGTAGATAACTTCCTATAATGTACTTTGGTTGATTGATTGGTTTTTCTCCTGCATGTTTAAATGGCCATAACGGTGGAAACATTAACACTTTACCTGCCTCTGGTTTAATCTTAATATCATAATCAGGAAATGTTGTTTCGCCGCCATCATTGTTATTTAAATACATAAAAAAAACTAAAAATCTTTTAGCACTATTATAGTTAGTCACATCTACATGTGTCTTAAATTCATCTTCACCGTTAGGTTCGTATTTCTTAAATCTTATTTGTTCAAAACCAAATTTTTCTGGCCATTGTTTTATATCATCTATTTTAACATCTTTTGTATATTTGTCAACAAGCTCTCTAAACTTAGGAAAAAGAATATCAGAATACTCTTGCCAATCATTATGCATACTAATATTGATTTCTGTAAATGACATATGATCATCTAATATTGTTTTGACTTGTTGTGAAGCTGAGTCTTCAAACTTATCAATTAAATGTTGACATTGATCTTTTGTCAATACATTATCGTATGTTTTTATATACTTATTTTTCAAACTTAATTGTTCCATTTTCTAATTGTTTTTCAACTACTTCAATTAATATATCACCTATATAGTTTCTAAAATCAATACTTGTGGTATCAACATCATTAGGATTCTTTTTAATATCATAATCAAACTTTAAAGGCAATTCACCTTGTTCATTTTCTTCAGAAGCAAACTTTACATGGCCATATGTGTATATGATATCCTTGTAAGGACCCTCCGTAATCTTTATACAACTGTAATCGTCAACATCACGTTGAGCAAAAACAAATCTATTCTGCGCCATAGAGGAATTCTTTTTTGGCTGCCTCGTCAATTTGAGCGAGAATATCTTTAGTAAAGAATTTATCAGGTTCATTATTGATAGTTTTAGCATACTGTTTTGATCCATCTGGTAGTTCTATTCTAGTAGAAACAGATTTAAATATGTTATGTTTGATAGCAAGGTCTAATAACCCATAATACTTATCAAGGCCATCTTTGTATGTTAATCTAACGTCTATTAACGCATTTTCTTTTGTTAACCTTGACTTATAGTTTTTACAATGTATAATGTTACCAACAACTTCTTTACCATCTTTTTCTTTACGTTTAGATAGATAGACGATATTTGAAGCAGCGTATTTTAATCCAGAACCACCACCCATTTCTTTTTGTGGAAACATTGAACCAATAACGTCATAAGTATGATTCGTCATAATCATTGGTACTTTTGCCTTACCAAGTTTAAGTGTTAGTACTCTAAATGCAGCCTTAACAATTTGACTTCTTGTCATATCTCTTGTTTCTTTACCTTCGGCTGTATCTTCCATTTCTTTTGTAGTAGATAACATTCCTAAACTATCTAATACAAACATAATGGGTTTTCTTGTTTTTTCGTCCTGTTCTATATATTTGTCAATTACTTTTATTGATTGATGTCTAAACTCTTGTACTGTAGCAACTGGTACTATCACCATTCTTTTACTATCTATACCACGAGTTTCAACTAAATCTCTTGTTAACGCACTTTCTGATTCAAAATAAATCACACCTGCGTCTTTGTTTTTTTCTAAAAATGCTTTTACTATTCCTAATGCAAAAAAAGTTTTACCTGTTGCAGCTTCACCTGCAATTGCTGTTATTTTATTTGATGGCATACCACCAAAAATAGAACCTGATAGTAAAGCATTAAGAGCGTGTGAACCTGTATCTATAAAACTATCTACATCGCCTGCTTCTACACCCTCACTTACTAGGGTTGCATATTCATTACCTGTTTCTTTAATTATTTCTTTTAAAAAGTCACTCATTCATTGTCTCCTTATTATGTGTCTATTATATCAAATCATCTTTACTTTGTCAAGCGTTTTTGGATCAGGTTTACCTTCCCAATCAAATCTATATTTTTCATCTTTAGGTATCCAATCTTTTATAGGTTTTTCATAATCATCACTTGTCATTTTTGACCATACTTTATCAAACATTTCATTTACATCAATTGTTCCGTAATGACTAACAATACTAGTTTCAACACGATTTAATCTTTTTTCTAATAGTTCTCTATTGTATTCAAGTAGTCTTTGATAATCCCAATATTCTTTGAGGTCTTTGTAAGATGTTTTTGATATGGCCATATTCATATATTTATTCTACCTTACAATTACGTTGACAAGCAATAGGTGCTGTATCTGGATTCTTCCAACTATCTGGCAATATTTTTGTAAACCAATCATTGTTCAATATATTTTTCAATGTACGATTTTTTAAATTGTTATCTTTGAAGTTGTATTTACTTATAACAGGATCATTTTTCCAATTACTTCTAAAGTGATTAACAGGAAAATCTTCTTTTAAATAGCAACATTGAAAGACTTGACCGTCAGGATTTATCATACATCTTTTTAATTTTTTCCATTTACATATAATTTTTGGCATATACAGCCCTCTCTAATATTTCTTTATTGCCATCTTCGTTAATAAAATTAAATGTATATTCATCACCATGAAAATGATCAAATCTATCTGATGGATATGATAAATGATTTTGAGAACCATGTTTAATTGCTAGTTTTCTAATTTGTTTTTCATACATTTCATTATGTTTAAATAAAATAGTTTGTGAAAAAGGAATAGCATTTGTACTAGATAGTGCCTTTAAAGCTGATAATGATTTTTTTAATGATGTGCCTCGTCTATACTTTTGGTGCATTTCTTCGGTAATGCCATCTACATCAATGACCATTGATAATCTTTTACCACAATATTTTCCTAATCTAATATAGAAGTCATCTTTACGAATACTACCATTTGTTGTTATTATAACTTTTGCTTTTGAATTGTCCATAATGTAATATACAATTGGTTCTATATCTTTTGCCATCAATGGATCTCCCCAAGTACCACAAAAACTATATTCTTTTATATCATCTAAAGTATCTTTAGGAAAATAATCTATAAAATCTTGTAGTGACCAAGTGATCATAGGTAAACCTTTTAATGTATCTAATCCTATTTCAGCTGTTCTTTGACATTGAGGACATCTTGCATTACACAAATTGGTTAAGTTTATATCTGCTACTTCAATCAAAATAAAGTTGCCCTTCTACTGTGTCTAAAGTAATCTAAATCTTCTTTAGCAAAACACCATACATTTTCAATATATATTCGATTCATAAACTCGGCCTTTTCTTCTTCACTTTCAAATAGTTTATCCGATTTAGGTCTTTGCATAATCCTCATACCTATCTGGCCTACAAAATTATCTTTTAAACTATCAACTAATTCATCACTTGAATAATATCTTTTATTCTTAATATTAGGGTCCATTATATTTACAAACATATGTTTTGATCTTTCAAAACTCTTTTTTGCAACAGGTAAATAGAAATCATCACGCCATTTAGAATACTCATCAAACTTAAACCATGATTGGTTTTCTTCTTTATCACCACCTTCGTTATATCTTTCTGTAGAAAAGTATGGTGGACTTGTAAATGCACAATCTATATTATCTATTTTATCCCATGGTAAATCTTCAGCACCACAATTATAGATAGTTACTTTTTTAGGTTTAGGTAAAAAACTATTATATGTTTCTATTTGTTTTAAATATTGTTTGTAAGTGTTAGGATTTGGATCACAACCAATATATTCTTCAGCATCACTGGCAAAAAAACCTGCAAGTCTATCACCCCAACCACATGATGTATCTAACACTCTTTTGGCATTAGTCATCTGATATATTGTCTTTGCTACATTTGGTTTAAATTGTGTTGCAATATATGTGCCTAATCTAAAGGCTGACATATAACTTTTATCATTTAAAACACCACCTCTTAATTCTGTTTTGCCATCTACTTCTACTGGTTTCATACCATTAATTCCACGCCAGATGGGGCCAAGGCATCGCCATATATCTTTTGCTGTACCGTTTTGCCATACGTCCATAGGTGCTTTAAAACCAAAACTACTACAATTCAATCTTAAATGTTGATGAAAGTAATTTGACATATCATTAAATATAGATGGTGCGTCTATGATACCAAGACCATGATCTTTAAAATTATATTTGTAATCGTCATATTTTTCTTTTACATTTTTTTCTAATTGATCTACAGGTTTTACATATTCCCACACATCTTGTTTTTGTAAAGATTTAAATGCCTGACGCATTACCTCATATGAAATCTCCTTCAGAGGAAACTTTGGTCTATATTTTGCAATGTATTCTGCTAAATCTAATCTAAACTGCTCTTTACCAATATCATTGGTAACGGTTTCAAACTGCTGTTGATCCATTATCGGCAGTTTATTTTCATCTGCATATTTACTTAGGTATTTCATCATTCCACTTTCTTAACATCCAATATATAAATCCATATATCATTATAACACATACTATTGCTATTGTCAATTGCATATTAAAATTTATCTGTTTGATTTCCCCAACTGTCCCAACCATTTCGTTGTGTTCTGGCAAACAGTTCTATATAGGGCCCTTCTAGTAAGTTTTCTATATGGTTGTACATTATATCAGGTTTTCTACTATGTTCTCTACGTTTTTCTACAACTAGTTGTGGCACACTTTTTGACAGTCTTTTAGGTTTGCCCTTTGTTGCAAGTAAACACATTTCAGGATTGCCTCTAGTCCAATAACCTAAACCTGTAAAATATCCTTCAGACTTTCTATTTGTTTTTGCCCAAGTAAATCCTACAGTTTTATATTTAAATCCCCAAGCATTAATCACTTCAAAGGCCTTATCTAATAATGGATCAATCACCCACATTAATAATACTGAATTATCATTTGCTATATTATTTACAGGTAAATTACATATATCTTTAAAGTTCATAACATTATAATGTTTTTCAGGACTTCTATCTTTGCCCTTATTAGAATACGTTTTAAAAGACCACGGTGGGTCAGCGTATATTACATTATATTTTTTAGTAGTATCCATATTGTCAATATTATAATAATAAAAAGTTTAGTATCAATTTTTGTCATGGCAATTCTTTGACCCCATTGAAATGCTATAAACCCTGTAAAATATAAAAGTAATAATGAAGTAATCATAAATTAAATTTTTCGTAAATATCGCTTTTTATTAAATATGCCCACATATCTGCCTCAAAATATGTTACAATAAAATCAGGATTTTTAGGTTCTTCAAATATTTTATTTGTATCTTCATATCTACCTACTTTAATTGTGTTCATCCATATTGTATAATCAGCATCAAATTCTTTTCTATTCCATTTTGTAGGACAAACAAAGTCAGCAATTACGTTTCTATTTTCACTAGTTGCTTGATGAGAAAGCAATCTCATTCTGTTTGCTTGTCTATCTCTACCTTCTATAGTGAAATCCCAATCGTTTGCTTCTTCTCTTACTTTATCTGCATTAAGCCATACAGCATTAAACATGGGCACTAACAATTTTGCTAGTGTTGTTTTGCCTGAACCTGGTAATCCAAATATCAATATTTTCATCCAAAAAATGCTTCTAAACTAGCCTCTCGTTCAAGTTTCCAACCAATAGAATCTAATATGAATTTTAATGGGTCGGTAAATGTTTTTTCAAATTGCATATCATAATCAACATACTTATGTAACTCAAATTCATGTGGTATTTTTGTAGCAAAAGAAATAACTGTATCTTTAACTGTGTTTGGTTGCTTTAACATTAGGAATTTAATTTTATCGCCATTTTTAATTAAAGGATATTTTCTTTCAAGTTTGTGTTTACGTATATTGTAATTATATATCAAAGAACCTTTTACATGAATAGGTGATCCTTTACTATAAATTTGTGATGAATTTATATACTTATCTAAATTATTACAAGACCTAGGAAAAGCAACTTCTTCTGGTGATAGTGTTTTAAATACTTCTTTAAACTCACTTACAAACTTAATTAGTGCGTCTTCATTTTCATTCATTATAACACGAATACCTTCCTTAATCTTACCTCTACATACTTCAGGTGTAGATGATTTTACTGCTTCAACACCCATAATTTTTAGTTTAGGTACATCAAATCTAATGCCTTCTTCATCAAATACATTCATCATATATCTTTTTTTAGCAACCCATATACCTTTATTAGCGATTGCTTCTCGTTTCATAATCATTTTCTGTTGATAAGCATTTACATATTTAGCAAGATTGCTGAAACTATCATCAATTACTTTTTGTATTTTTTCTTCAGCTGCTTTATCAATAAAATCTACAATTTGATTTACCGATTTATTTTTACATACTTTTTCTACTAGTTTATCTAATCTTAAATAAATTGAATCTGTATCAGACGCAACAACATAATTTATGTTATTAGTTTGTAATATTTTATTCATAAATCTATTTACATCACGTTCTACCCAACGAATAGATAACTGACCACCTAGAGTAATTGCCTCTGCCTGTTTTACATCAAAGTATCTAAAGTATTGATTACCAATTGCACCGTAAGCAGAGTTAAGAGCAATCTTTTTTGCCATTTGTATATTATGACATCTACTAATTTCGTTTTGATAGATAGGATCTTTTGTCTTTTGAAATTCTTTCTTGGCTTCAATTGCCTTTTTCTTATATACTACACGTTCGGTATACATTTTCTCCATTAGCTCAGGTAAGAACCCTTGTTTATCTCTTTTAAACATTGCACCATTTGGTGCGATAGTTACGTTACGATCTTTTGCCCATTTAAGATTTAATTTTTCTTCTAAAAAATTTTCAACACCAACCGCCTTTGGTTCAACACCAACAAACGTTTCAGGACTTATATTGTATTGCATAATCAAATGTGGATAAAGTGAGTTAAGGTCAAACGAAACAATCCAGTTATGTAATCCTAGCTGTGGATCTTTTACATATGCACCTTCGTATTGTGAATCTTTTATTTGATCTTCTCTTGGTGGTATAATAATATTTTTTTCTAATAAGTGATTATAGATTAGTGTATCCCAACATCTTACTTGTGAATATACATCTGTATAATTTACTTTATAGTCATAGGCCATAGTTAAGCAAAGTTCAATTAACTTCATCTTATCTTCAAGTCTATCAACAAGTTCTACGTCTTGTATATTATATTCTACAAATCTTTGATAATCTTTTGTATAAAAATCTTTAAACGTTTCATATGGATTATCTAACTTTTGTTCGCCTAGTTCTACCTTAGCAATGTAATTTAGTTTATAACTCTCTTGTCTTACATAAGTAAATTTTCTGTACAAATCAAAATAATCTAATACTGAAACACCAAGTATATTCCAAAACTGTGAATTTTTGTTTCCCATTTGCACACGGTCAGCATTGACATAATTCCATGGTGACATTTTATTAATTGTATCATTATCAAACAAAAATCTCATTCGATTCATAAGATACGGTATATCAAAAAATTTTACATTCCAACCTGTTACAATATCGGGATGATTTTTGCACCAAAATTTAAGAAACTCTAATAATAGATGTTTTTCATTTTGACATTTTATGTAAGTTACATTAGATTTTTTAGAAATAAAATCACCTGTACCCCATGTTAATATCTGTTTATTAGTATGATTTTTTACTGTGATACAGATAACCGTTTCTTTTGCAGTATCAGGATCGGGAAAGCCGTTCTCACACTCGGTTTCAATATCAAGTGTGAATATCTTTATGTAATCTTTATTCCATCTCATCTCACCTTTATATTCGTCAGCGATATATTGATAATTATATCGATTCATACCATAGATTTTATATTCAGGTATACCGTTGTACTCGTTATAGAAATTTTTTGCCTTTGATATAGAATCAAATCTTTTAGATTTTAAATTTATACCATCTAGTGTGTTAAATTGAGATTGTTCTTTTGTAGGTAGATATAGTTTGGGACTATAGTTGATTCTACTCAAATATGATTGGCCATTATTAACACCTCTAATAAGAAGTTTACCTTTATGCTCTACAACATTTGTGTAAAAACTACTTGCTAAATTCATATAATATTATAACATAAAGACTTAAAAAAGTCAACTATGTGATAATTTTACTTTTAGGTGTAACTATCTGACCTGTGTTTTGTTGATATGCACCAATCATATTATCGTCTGGTGTAGTGTCAGTAATTATATTTGACTCTTTGATATGTATAACTTCATCCTTTGTGTATGGTATGTATGGATGAAATCCTATTTGCATAGGTTTGCCTGGTTGTCCTTGCATTGGTATCAATACAAAAGGTTTCTTTATTGCCACATGATCTGCTCTATCGCTTTCTTGTGGCGTGCCTATTACGTCCTCTCCAGATGAGAGTCTGTATAATCTAATCATAATATACTCCTATTCAGTTTTTGATTCTTCAGTAGTTTGTTTTTTACCAATATTATATTTTGCTTGCAAGTCCCATTCGTTCTTTTCTTTGAAAGCAATAATTTTGATTTGTGATAAAGGTGCTTTATTCTCAGCAGCTTTTGGATTTACAATTGTCAATAAATTCCAATCTTGTAATAAAACTGATATTGTGTTTCTTCTTTGTACATCATTTTCAACCAAAGTTGCTTTCTTACCATCTAAGGCAAACAACTCTTTAAAATGTACTATGTAATATTTTCCTTGTTTGTGTAGTATGTGACAAGACTGAAATAATGTTTTGTCTTTACGACTTGCAACACCTATTCGGGACAAGGTTTCCCTAATCTTCAAAAAATCATCTGGTTGTTTTAGAGTAACCTCTAACATCTGCTCAGGTGACCAATTAAAACTTTCTTCACTCATTTTTTTCTCCCACCTTTATCTAACTTCTCTTTGATAAAGTCTAATTGTTTTTTATCTAGTATGTCTAAGGCTGTTTTTGCTTTTGCGTTGCTATATCCATAATATTCTTTTACATACTCTAAATTTTTTGATTTTGAAGTAGTTGCCCACTTACCACCAAATCGTTTTCTTTTACGAATACTATTTAGTAGAAACTGGAACTGAAGACGTTTGGTTAGGCTATGATGAAAATTCATCTCGTTTGCCATCATAATAGAGTCCACATGTTGCGACAGGCAACGATTAATCACGTATGGTGGATATTTTTTTTCCCATGTCAGATCATCTCCGTCAAGTAAATTAACTTTTGTCCAGTTAATTGCATTTAAATAATCACTCAATTTATATTCAATCATAATATACTTTCTGGTGCCGCTTCACGGATTTGAACCGCGGACCTACTGATTACAAATCAGTTGCTCTACCAACTGAGCTAAAGCGGCTCATTGTTAGTGTCTTTTTTCGTGTTTTCTGTGACCTTTATGAGAGCCCATGTAGTAATCGCCTGGTTCATAATCCCATCTCTTACCATGATGACCTCTTATATCAGCATACCACATTCTCAACTTTACTATCAAAGTTCTAAAAAGTGTTCTTCTTGCCATTTCATCCTCTACTTAAATTTACATTCTGCCATGATTTGTGTCAGGCACGCAACCATATTTATCTCATGGTCTGCCACAAAGGCTGATTTATATTGATAATCGGCGATTGTTAGTACGGCCGCAGGTATAGATTGAGGTTGTAGATGTTTGTATAGAATATCATAGATACTACTAAACAAAGATGATGGATCTTTATCAAGGTTTTGAATAACCCATTTTCTCATATCACCAAATCTTTTTTCTTTTAACATTTTAATCAACTCTTTATTGTTGATTTCTGATAAAGAAACAAGTATACCACTATCAATTTTACCTCTTACAGAATATCTTTGTAGTTCATTGATTGTTCTTCTAAAGTCTGGATAATGTCTTTGTATCAGTTCAGCCAATACTTTTTTATCAAACTCTATGTTTTCTGTTTTAAGTATTTCACCTAGTCTTTCTAAAAATGCAGTAGCAGTTTTTACTTTTTGACCATTTGTAATACGAAAATCAATTACAGTACAACGACTATGTAAGGCAGGTATTATCTTGTTCTTATAGTTGCAAGTGAATATAAATCTACAGTTCTTATAAAACGTTTCAATAAAGTTTCTTAATGCAGGTTGAACACTATCAGCATTCATATAATCTGCCTCATCTATAATAACAACTTTATGATTTGTAGATTCGTCTAGCGATACGGTAGACGCAAAGTTTTTGATTGTAGTTCTTAATGTATCAATGTGTCGGCCTTCGTCTGAACCATTGATAATAATATAATCAGCACCTAACTCCTCACACAAGGCACGAGCAACTGTTGTTTTGCCCGTACCAGCTGTGCCAGAAAGGAGAAGATTTGGTATCTCTTTTTGATTTAAAAACTTTGAAAAAGTAATTTTTAAATCTTCAGTTAAGATACATTCTGATATTTTTCTTGGACGGTATTTTTCAACCCAAAGGAAATCTGACATTTAGACCTCCCTATTAAAATGTTGAGTCTGCTTCTAAAGCAATCCAATACTGTACTTTAACCTTTTTGTTTATGAAGTGAGCAATCTTTGCCTTTGATAAAGCAACATCATACTCACCAGGAATAATTTTCATATTCTCAGCCTTAACATATGCAGTAAACTCTAAATCTGTTTCACCCACTATAATAGATGATTCATTTGAGTTACTATTCTTTTTATCTAAAGCAACTAATTTAATTTTGCCTTTTTCGCCTTTAAAAGCAATGTCAGGTAGACTTAAATTAGTATATAACTTTTTGACAGAATCATAGTCTTCATTTTTTAATGTAAATGAAACTGTTTTGTCTGGCATTGATATTTGTTTTGATGGATATCTTAATGTCGATTTATCAGCAAATGCATATCTGGCTGATAGGGTAGTTTTCTCATCTTGTATTTTTAGATTAGCAGCACCGTTAAACTTTAAAATTGGTTGTTGAAAGGAATCTACCGCTCTTAAAAATTCTGGTAAATCATATATACCAAATTCTGTTTCAAACTGTTCCTCAACGTCTGCCTTTGCCATAATGTTTTTCATAGTTGACATTGTACTTAATGTCTTACCAGGTGTAAACAAAATGTTAGCATTAATATCCGAGAAATTTCTCAAAATACTAATTGTATTATCACTTATTTTCATTTCTTCTCCTTATCATTATTTAATAATAGTATAACATAATGAATTGCTTTTAACAAGTCTTTACGATTATAACCATTTTTTCTACCATACCTAGACAAATATTTAATTGCGTTGGCTTGGCAAAAATCACTTTTAATACCAATAGACTTTAATAAATCTAAAGTTTGAATACCATCTTTACCAGATGAGTAATGTTGACCATATGTAGATTTAATATAATTTTCAATCTCTTTACATATTTTGTCTTCATTGTATTTCATAATATTATTATATCACTAAATTGAATTTGAGTCAATAGATGATGATTGTAAATATTTTAACACATTCTCTGGTGCACTTACACCATATGGGTCACCTGTTGTATTATCACCTTTACCTGGTTCTTCAAATAAAACTTCAACTGTACCATTATTTACAATAGCAGCATATCTCCATGATCTCATTCCAAAACCTGCGATTGTTTTTTCTACAAGCATATCAACTTGATCTGTAAAGTCACCGTTGCCGTCTGGTATAACTTTTACATTTTCAAGTTTTTGATCAGCTGCCCAAGCATTCATAACAAACGAATCATTTACTGATAAACAATAAATGTCATCTATGCCGTGTTCTTTAAACACGTCAGCTAATTTTTCAAAGCCTGGCAATTGTTGAGTTGAACATGTAGGAGTAAAAGCACCTGGTAAAGCAAACAGTATAACTCTTTTATCTTTAAAATAAGTATCAGTAGTTGTTTCTGTCCATTGACCAAGTGATCTTACTCTAAAATTTACTTCTGGTAATTTATCACCTTGTTTCATAATATTTCTCCTTATAATATAATTTACATACAGTTTACACTATATTGTCAAAATTGTCAATACTCTATATGCTTTGCAATCTTGGATCTTTTGATGTGATATTTTTGTCTGCTTTTGGTCTTGCGATTGAGTCTTTTGATCTTTTTCTCAATTGAGCTTTAGCAGAATTTTCTCTACTTCTTTCAGTAAAGATTTTTTTTAAATCCCATTTAAAATTCATACACCCTCCGTTTATAGTTAGGTGCGTTCCTTCAGCATTTGCTTACTTCCGACTCATAAGAGTTGAACGATATAAAGTATTTATATCTGGTATGCGTTTGAAACATACCAGATATTGGTCTTATTATTTGATTGAGATAGTTCTAGGTTTTTTGTGTTCTGGAATAATTCTTTCCATAGACACTTTTAAAAGGCCGTCTTTTAGTTCAGCGCCTTTTATCTCAACATCTTCAGCGATTGTAAAAGATTTAGAGAAGTATCTTTTAGCGATACCTTTATGGATTACTCCATCCTCATCTTTATCTTTTGTTGCTTCTACAGATGATTTGATATTTAACATACCATCTTCCATAGTAATATTGATATCTTTTTTATTGAAACCAGCAAGTGCTAGTTCAATATCGTAGGTATAGTCACCTGTCTTTACGATATTATATGGTGGGTAATTGTATCTAACCATTTCGTTGAAATTGTGGTCGTCCATCATTCTTTCAAAATGGTCAAACACGTTATCAAACCCAACGGTTACTGGTCTTAATTGATTGAATATACTTAATGCTTTATTAGTCATTATAACTCCTTTTGTTAAGCAAGTTTATTTTAAATAGAACCCATTATGGCGTTCTACAGTTATTTATATAAGTACGATATTTTATTTGTCAACCCTACTTATAGAAATTCACTAGGCTGAGGATCCCTACCAGTTCCCTAGTGAATATCTATAAGTGGCAGTTTCGTTTTGTCACGGAGTTAAACTACCAAACATCACCGATTTATATGGGTTGTTTTAGATTTTTAATCAACGTACAACCCCAACGTATCTATACCTCTACAAGGTCTTATGAACCGCCTTGTAGTAATAATATATATACTCATCAGACACAGACGGCATAGAATTTCTATATTTTCTTTACTTTTACACCTTTTATCCAAGTATATCCTAACAATTCATCATTTGCTTTCTGAGCTTTTCTGATTATTTTAGAACGTTCTTTGGCCTTTTCACGTTTAATTTCAGATGGTTTAGAAAAGTATTTTTTATCTTTTATACTTTGCATAAGTCCTGATCTTTGTACTTTTTTCTTAAGCACACGCAGAGCTTTTTCTAAATTGCCACCTCTTACTTCAACTGTAATTGACATTATCTATTTACCTCCCATCTCATTTTTAGGTTGTTTTTCCCACCTAGGTGGGTTATCACCACCAACATCAAAGTCGTGGTATGATCCTTTTTTATATGTATCATAATTAGGTCTGGCTGTTTTGCCAACAGCAAGTCCTTTAGAAACATCTTCTTTTGTATATCTTGGTTTTTTACTTTTATCTAAGCTACCTACACTAATAGGGTATCCTGGTTTTAATTTTTCAATCTTTCCACCCTTTGCTAAAAACTTTTTCATTTTTTCATCACGTTCTTCTTGTGACATTTTTGGTTTGTATTTTTCTAAACCACTATTATCTTTAAAATTTGTCATTACTTTCCTTGTTTAAAGTTAACTTGTGGGGCACAACCCCCACAAGCGGACTTACACTATGGATAGATTTTTGACTAGACTTGGAAATCCTCATCTTTGTCATCCTCACTATCATTGGAATTCTCTTGTAGAATTTCTGCCTCATCAGCCTGTTTCTTAGCATCAAGGATTTCATCTACAGAAGCACCACTATCTACTTTACTATATAGATCAACAAATGATGTTTTAGTATCATCATCAAATCTATTAGTACATACGGATATTGCCTTCATCTTATTTTTAAAGATACCGTATGCCTCAGCGATATGTACAAGTCTTCTGGTACTTATAATCTCATCAACACCACCATCTTTGTAGGTCTTTCTAATTACATCAGCCCACGTTACTAGATTGTGAGCAAACTTATCATCAGACTTGCCAGCAGTTTTTAGTTTTGTACTAACAATTTTTTCTTCAATCTTAGCACTTGGATATTCTTGTTCAAATGTAACAGGAAATCTCTCAAGGAATGCCTCGTTAAGAACATTAGTACCGATAAACTTACCGTCATCACTACCTTGACCTTTAGTGTTAGCAGTTGCAATCACATTAAAGCCAAGTTTAGGTTTAACAAACTTGTTTATCTTTTTAACATAGACACCTGAACCCTCAAGGATAGGTTGTAAACACATGATCTTATTACTTGCAAGGTCAATCTCATCAAGTAAAAGAACAGCACCTCTTTCCATTGCCTCAATAACAGGACCATTTTGCCATACGGTTTGACCATCTTTAAGTCTGTAACCACCAAGTAAATCATCCTCATCGGTTTCAATCGTAATGTTACATCTAATCATCTCACGTTTTGCCTCGGCACATGCCTGGGTCACAGCAAGTGTCTTACCGTTACCAGAAAGACCTGTGATAAAAACAGGATAGAATTTTTTAGATTTTACAATACTACTAATATCTGTATAATTACCAAACTTAACAAAGTCAGTATCCTTTTGAGGAACTACATTGTCGGTCAATGAAGACACGATATAAGCAGCTTTTGTATCATTTGATATTTTAGTATCAGTTGTATCAACTGTGGTTGTATCAGATTCAACAGAGTCAACATTAAGAGTATAGATTCCTCTGCCGACTTTGTATTTGTCTGATTTTAACCAAGAAGGATTTTTGATAGCCTTCTTTTTAACAAGAGCATTAATCTCTGCTCTGGTTACTGTATCTTTTTTGTAAGTATCTTTTAATACTTTCAATACAGTTTTTTGTGTTTTATTTAACTCAATCATAATATAAGTCCTTTCATATTTAAGTTATACATATATGCTATCATTTTTTGGGGTAAAAGTCAAGCGAAAAAAACCCTTCATTTATGCGATCCTTTTGATAAAGTTTTGTAGTAATACTCTGGAATTGATACGATTCTTCATTCCCGACATAAACATCTTTTTTAAAGTTCTCTTATCAGTTGAATCTGATTCGAATACTTGATTAGCAACTCTAGTGCCAGAGTTAACATAAAAGTAAACATCATAAGCAGTATTGTAATCAGCGATAAATTTATCTTTGGTAAACATTTTTCTAGCCAACATCTCTTTATTGTAAGGTACTCTTAACTGATATTGTAATTCTCTATATTTTGAAACTAGATAGAAACCAATAGTTTGTAAATCATATTTCTTTTTTAAGTATTTTAACATAACACTAGTGAAATCTCTACGTTCCATATAGTAACTACCTGCCATTTGATATTTACCATTCAGTTTAATATATAACTCACCATTACCATGTCTATTAATACTATTAGAAGCACCGTCAGTTAAAGTAACAAGTGACAACTTTTCAACATTATAGTCTTTTTTGAATTTTTTGATAATATGATCCATACCAATCAATGACTCATTAAGTGGTGTTGAGGATAAATAATAGTCACCTGAAATTGCAGGAACAGTTTGATCTTCAGCCGATGGATCGTAACGTCTGGAAGTATAATAATCACCAAAGTACATTGCAGCCCTATGCAATATAGTAGCACATCTCATATAATCAACTTTAGATTGTTTATGTGAAAACAGTTGAACCAATTTAGTTGAAGCGTCAGGTAATATTGTTTTACTATTAACAGTAAAACCAGACTCTAAATAATCATTTTTTGAATCTCTACAGTTATTCATAAACGCATAAACTGAAAAAGGTATATTAATTTTTTTACAAAATAAAGATAAATTTAATAGTTGTTCAACTGTAGGTAAAATGTGTTTTTGCATTGAACCAGACCAATCAAGTAGTAAAATCATACCGTGATTTTTTTGATTAGGTACAGTAGTCATCTTTTTAAATATATCTTCAGCAAATTTATAAGTGTGTAATTTAAGTGGATCAACAATACCTGTTTTATCTTGTGAAGCCCGAGCATATAACTTAGCATTTTTTTTCATCTCAAATTCTTTAACTAAAAAGTTAACAACATTAGAAGACTCTTTCATAAACTTTTGAGTTCTAATCTTTGCCTTGTTGATTTGTTGTTTATCATGTTCTGTATTGTTATATGATTTATCATAAATCGCAATATCTTTAATAAATTTTTTATAAGGAATAATCAATTTTTTAAGATTAACTTTTGGTAGTTCAGCATAACATCTATTATGAGCAGTATCATCAGTAATGCCTTTAACCGATGTTTCATACATCTCAGCAGTAAGAGGTGTTAACTCACTTGGTGTATTATCAGTTGTACCTGCACCACTACCACCAATTTGTTTAGAGTCTTTTTTGTTTGCCTCATCATCTGATTTATCTGACTCTGATTTTTTTTCTAACCATTCTTCTAATTTTTCATCTATAGATTTACTATCATTTGATTCTGTATTAGAATCAGTATCTTCATTTTTTTCATTAGATGGTGTATAAATTTTTTGTAATTGCGGTTGTTTTTTCAATTCATCTTTACAATACCCAAGTATTTCCTCAGATAGTTTTAAAACATCATCAAACGTTTTACATTTATCAACAGCGTCAACTAACATTTTTTCTTTATTAGAAAATTTAAAGTTAAGTTTTTTAGATGATTTGTAGTATAAATTGATCTTGTCGATTAGTGCATAATCAGTTTGTATGTTTTTACCTTTAGTGCCAAAGAAATTATCTTTATACATTTTATCAAAACCTTTGATGTAGTCATCAGTAAGACCAGGATATTTTTTCTGTATAAGTTTATCAATTCTAGCGTCTTCAATAACGTTTACAAATGATTTAAATTCTTTAGTTCTATTTGCCATATCTTTCCATGACTCAGCAGGAGTATGTAAAGCATGAGATACCTCATGGCCAACCAACATGTCATAAACATGTTTAGATTTTTGTTCTTCTTTAAAGATAGGGATTGTTAATATTCTATTGACCACATCAAACGAAGCAGTTTGTACTTTGTTTTCTTGTACTTCAATATTTTCTGTAGCAAGTAGTTTTGCAAGTTGTGATTTATTTGTCATAGTGTTTTTATTCATAATATACACTTATGCTATATTAAAACACTCTAAAAGTCAAGCACTAAAGGTAACGTATTTACTAGGTTTTTAGGAATAATTTTGAGAACAAAACAAGAACATATGTTTTTTTATTTAATTCCTATGAATATTGGCTCGTATTTACGTCCTGGAATGTCAGGTCTTGCGAATCGTCCTATATAGTTGTTCTTTTGTTTTGCCTCTACAGAATCGCCTTCTAGTGTAGATTGTGCTTGTGTACCTTGTTGTGTTGATAATGACAACCACCATATTTCTATATCTTTAAATCCTGCCTCAACCATACAATCGTATGTATCTTCCTCAAATGTTTTATATGATTTAACATTTGCAACATTAAACGCAGCTCTTTTGCCAGGTTTTAGGCCTGTGTGTGCATTTTTAATAGTTTGTAATAGGAAACCATTACGCCATTCATCTTGTTGTTTGAATTTATTAAATGATTGTTCTGGTTCATCACCATATTGTTCGTGTCCTAAATAAGGTGGACTTGTAAATACAAAGTCTAAACTATTTTGAGTAGGTATATAAGTTTCACTACCTTGTTTTAATAGCACATATTTTTTATGAGAGTGACCATACTCATCTCTAATCTTTTCTAAACCTGCATATGTAGGAACACAAGGGTCTGTGCCTATGTAATTAACGCCAGCTGCAATTGCACCCATTAAACGACCACCGTAACCCATACTAGGATCCCATACTGTACCTGCTTCTGTTCCTTCTAATGGACTATCTTTTTCTACAAATATATCATATAAAGTTGCGGCTGCTGTAGGTCTAAAATTAGATACCATTTGAGTACCACTATATCTTCGCAACATAGCTCTCATATCTGACTCTGTAATTTTGTGTGCTTCTCTTTTAGTGAAGAAAGTTCCTGTAAGTATTTTACTAATACCTTTTTCTAAATGATCTTCATCTTCCCATATGTCCATAGGTGTTTTCATTTTACCACATTTAATACCCCATGCGTGGTGCATATAAGACCATGCAAGTGTTAACCCATGTGTTGATTGACCTATAATTTTATTCTGTGTATCTAATATGGTATCTCTATTAAATGATAATAATTTTTGAAATTCATCATTACGCCATTTTCTATCTTCAGGATAGTATGGGAATCCTTTATTATCTTTCCAATCTCTAACTACTTCTTTTGCGTTTGACATATAC
>Ga0209193_1000293_pt1 | contig 36323 bp, 32 predicted proteins | sample COGITO_mtgs_1003_FD_185515 | JGI IMG/M metagenome (GOLD analysis project Ga0209193, IMG submission 185515) | Pelagic marine microbial communities from North Sea - COGITO_mtgs_100330 (SPAdes) (version 2) | ecosystem: Environmental > Aquatic > Marine > Epipelagic ...
CTGCCGCAGGCGACTTGTGTTGAAGACGTTGAGGCGTTGTTGCCTTATACTATTGAGGCGTCGGCTGAGACGGCCGCTTAATAATCACTAACTACGCGCTTACGCTTCTACGCGTTTTTCATAGAGTTCGAAACATCTGTCCTATGACCGCTGAAGAAACAGACACCGTTGTAGCGCGCGAACTCGAGCGACTGTACGACGAAGCGAGAAAGCATATTGACGGGGAAATTGCGAAGGCGGGGGATATATCAAACGGTGTTCGCTTTGGTTGAGGCGTCACTTAGTGACTAGCAAATAGAGCAAAAAGTTTTAAGTATTCAAATTCTGGGTCAATGCTCTTACCGTAGTTACTATTGCTTTGATTAAAGATCCACTTTGGAACACGAGACCCGAGTTAAAGCGTTCATGAGTTGCTGCTCCTACTAGCGCAAACGCCACTTCACCGTCAGCGAGGACCAACATTGAAGAAAAGTGGTTTTTGGTTACATCGGTCAGAACAAATGTTTTGCCGTTGGGCACGGTATATATTGCCCCCGTGTCCAGTTGATCCGCTGCGAATGTACCTATGCTACTAACGATAGAATTTGGGGACAAAACCAAGTTTGTAGTGTCTCCACCTAACGGAACAACAACGACTTTGTTTTGTGAATAAGTCGATGGCGCAAGCACCAAGAAACATACAAATACAGCTATAGATGTAACAATTTTCATAGTTTGATTCCTGATCAGTGTTGTTTCTGCATTGAAGGGAACAACATAAAAACCAACATTTACCTTTTACAAGCTCACTTATAGACTTAGCCCTAGCGATAGAGCTACCTTCGCACTTGTTAACTTAAACCTGCTTTTTAGCGTATCGGTCAGGTTATGGTTTCCTAATTATTTTTTTCGATTACGTTCTCGAAATAAACTCTAGCGCCCCATCCAAAAATGACGCTAAACATTGCGTATAATATGCCTGACATAAGAATCAGAGTCCCTACTGAGAGAATCAGAGGACTATCGATAAAAATATGTCTAAAGACAATAAATAGCCCTTCAAGCTGATCAATTCCATCGATAGTGATTGTTGCGACAATACCAACTAACACAGTACCTATGTAAGTAAAAATAATGCACCAAATAACAAGATTCCTCTTCTCATCCAATAGAGGGACGCGTTTATTTCTAGTGACGAAAAACAGCATCGTGCCAATACCTGCAATAAATTGTACACCCCAGCTGGCTTGTGCATTTAGGTCGGTAAACTGATGTATTAGTCCAATCAATAGGTGAAGCCCCAAATATAAACCAACGTAAGTATGTATTTTAGTAGAACTAGGCGGCTCATTTTTTCTATTAGTGAAATTTCTCCACACATTCCTGATTCCTTGAAATAATAGTATTATAGGCATCACAGTAAACACTATGAGAAGGGTCGCTTTAAACATTTCGGGGCCGTTGCCGATTGAGCTAAAAAGATCTAAAAACGCATTGATCACCAGCGAAATATAAGTAACAAGCAAATTGGTTATCATATCGAGCATCTTTATTTTCTGTGGTAGAAGCTATAACTATGAGCACCAGTATATTTGGGATATTCCCCAGGAACAACTCGATGGCGAGGATATTATATTTCACTAATTCTGCAACACCCTTGCTGCCCTATTTCAAATACTTCAGCTGCAGCATGAAGGAATGAATTCTTGACATGCGTTACCTATCGATTTCGTGTGCCCAGCGCGTGCATTCGCGGCATGGGTGAACTGGCGGATTGATAAAGCTTGAGTTTCCTCGTCATTTTTTTGCTCCAAAGTTATAGGGATATCGAAAGGCTCGACCGTCCGTTATAAGTTGTGAGTTCAATAACCCCCTACCTAGGGCAAATTTGGTTACAATGAGTAAAATACACGGTGCAGAAATTCCATGATTAATACAAGGATCAAAACGATGTTAGGCATTTTTGGTTACTTCATAGCCTTTAACGTCTGGTCCGTAAACGGATACTTATGTCTATCAGATAGCACGACTGGGTTTTATATGGATGATGGGACTAAGGAGTGGCGACCGACTGTGTTTAACAAAAATAGAAAGTTCACAATCACAAGAGACGATGAGCACCCATGGAAGGTTAGCGAGGTTGGCTCCGATTCTTGGCTTATTAAATGTAAGTCTGAGTTTTCTGGAGACAACTTAAGTTGCGGTCATGGATTCTTAAATTTAAGGATGAGTAAAAAAACGAACCGATATTTATTAACTTCCGATGTTGGGTATTGGGATTTCATGGAGACTGATGAGACGTTTGCAGAGGGTGCTAATAATCCATACGTTGAAATTGGTCAGTGCTCTGAATTTTAAGAAACGACACATCACATAAAGCTTGAGCTTCCTAGATACCGTCTTATTTCATAGAATACTAAAACATTGAGAGCTTCCAGCGACCGTTTTGAGTATTTAAGACCCAGTCGATTATGTCAATGCCAATGGGTCAAAGTTGCCCCAAGCAGACTCTCGATTATTTCTTCCTTGGTTTTCTCACGGGAGTAGATAGCGCCTTTTTAAGACTCCATCCTCGACTCTCCCGATCTACTACTGTCATATAAGCGATAGAATATGCTTCACACGCGGCTTTTAACGTTGGATATACATCACCATCGACTCTCACTTTCCTGCCATGGACTTGTCTTTTCGGTGGTTTCTGGAGTCCAAGAGCCTGTTCTAGTGACCACCCATAACTTTTGACTCGATGCTGTACAACTTTTGGGTTTAATCCATGGGATTTATCTGAGAGCGAGCAAATGAAAACTCTTTGTTTTGTACTGTTATTTCTAACGTCGGGCGTGTCGTTGTCGTCCGAGATATCTATTGGTAGTGTTTCGTTAGAGATCCCAGAGCCTGAAGGATTTAGCTTGGTTACACCTGAAGCGGCGCCCCTGTACGAGGCGACGAAACAATTTGTATTTGACATGAACGAAGAGTACGCCGTGTTTATTCCTTCGAAAGACATTCCAGCCGCGTTAAATGGTCTGATACCAAATCTGCCTCGTCGGTTCACTGTTCAAACAGCTAAGAGCCTAATTGATCTGTCGGTTACTCACGATGACTTTGAAGGCATGAAGGATCAGGTTAAAGCACAAAATAAAGAGCTGCGAAGAGTGTTGAACGCGACGATTGCTGAAGCAATAGAAAAAGCGAATGAGGGATTCAGAGAGCAGACCAATATTGATCCAGCACTGTCGGTCTCGCAATTAGAGCCAATGCCCGCGCATCAGGACACAGAGCGCTCCTTCGCATATTCTATGTTGATCTCAGGCGGCGCCACAGATGCAAACGGAAATCCCTCTACTTTTGTGGTTGCCGGCACATTGACGTTGCTGCACATCAAAAGCAAGGTACTTTTACTCTACGCATACGCGGAGGAGTCTGAAATAGAGTGGACAAGAAAGAGATCAGAAGAATGGGCCAAAGCCATATTGCGCGCCAACCCAAACGATATCAAATCAGATATAAAGGAAGCGCTTCCATCAACTATCTCGAATTTCAATTGGACGAAGATATGGCAGAGTGCGCTAGCAGACGGCTTGCCTAACCACGAGGGTATAAAGCGGGCAAAGACTCAGCCTTCTGCCTTGATTTCATCAACGAGATACTCCCCGACGAGTTTCGATACCTCTTTCTGAGCGAGGTTAATTCTTTGGTTACAAGGTGCAAGTTAAGGGCGTCGTTGGTTGCATTGGAAAATGCTTGACTGTCAATACTTCTGAGCTGAATAGCTGCTTCGTGAGAGAGCAGTTCCGAAATTGAATCGATAGATACTGCCTGCTCAAAAAACACGTTTGTCCACACCTGAAGCAACTTTCTTAATGCAGCAACGTCTTTACTGTCCACATGTTCATTTTTAAGAGTCTTAGACTTAAGCTGTGCAATAAAATTCGCCCAGGCTTCTTTCTCTGTCGCAGACTCCGGAATTGATGACTCAGCAGAGTCGATCTGTGTGTTTCGTGTGCCACGTGTTTTGAAAATATACAATGCTTGCGCCAAGCAAAGCATGGCTAAAATCGCGCTTAGCCATTGCCATAATTTGGGGCTGACGGGGCTTACACGTATTCCCGTCTGCTGTTCAAATAGAGAGGGGGGTGCTAAATGCTGCTCTAGATTGTTCGTGTTGGTATTTACGGTATTTGGTGTCGTGCTCGAATTACTAACAATGGCGGGCAATACCTCTAGGGTTTGTGCAGGCAACACGGCGGTTTCAATTTTATTGGTTCGTGCGTTCCAGTACTGGAGTCGTTGTTCCTCTAAAACGAGCTCTCCTTCAGTATTAGCAATAATCGCTTCAGATTCTATTCGAGTTCCTTGAATGCCACTGTTTAACGTGTCTGTTTTAAGCTGTGCCTGATCTTGATAGCTCTGATAAGCGGAGCTTTGACTCGACGAAAGCAACGGCGGAATCGCTTCGGCTTTTTGGCCGCGCGCAACGATACTTACGCTTCGGGTTATTGGCTCACCAACTCGGATGTTTTGCACATCACCCGCCCAATCAGCACTGATGCTTATATCGTTAGCAACCAGCCACGGTTTGAGTGAGGTCTGTGGAATTGGCGTTACGGTAATGGATTTAGGTGTAGTACGCGCTACAACTTGACGACCTCTATTGGTGAAAATGCTGGTTCTCCCACCTTCCGAACCAGAAAAAGTCAGAGCAGGTATATTGAGAGTTCCGGGTGTTTGCGCAAATACCGCATAGCGCAACGTGATTTCTTGGCGAGAAATACCGTTATTGATCTTGCGCTGTACATCTTGTCCAAGCTGTACAACTTCGGCGCCATCAATTTGTAAAGGAGGTCCATTGAGGTCGCCTACGTTATTAGCCGCAGACAAAAGAATAGTGACGAGTATTTGCTCTTCAGGCAATACGGCGTTAGAACTAACGTTAATCGTTGCGGATAATGGTGTTGAATTAGCGTCGCCCTGAGGCACAGCAGATACCGATATGGTAATTGCTTGACTGCGTGCACCCTCAACAATTAATGAGGGGATGGTTAAGTTTCCTTTGTTACGCGGAAGCAAAGTAACTCGCCAACTGGTACTCGCTTCGCGTGTTGCTTGTCCATTAATAATCGAGACAGAACTGCTGGTGTTAGGACTGATACCAAGAATTTCGAAATTTTGGTAGAGCGGTGAAAGGTCCAATGCATCTTCGTTGACCTGATTATCGAACGTGACCAATAACGTTAGCGTTTCGTTCAAGCCTACTTGGTTGCGATTGACGACGCTGGTTAAGGTGGCTGCGTGTACGCTAGTAAATGGTATTAGCAGAACTAACGTAATGAGGCTAAGCCAGATACGAAATGAGGGTGCAGATTTAAGATTTGAGTGTGTAGCTTGCATATTCTTTGTTTTAGTAACGTGGGTCAGCGTCGTCGTCGCGTTTGTTGGCATTACTTTCTCGTTGCTTTTGCTGATATTCGTATTCGAATTTTCGTCTTAAGAAGCCGCTAGGGTCGTCAGGAATCGCACGTAGCCACTGTTCGCTTTGGTCGTCGAGACTCGCTTCAGTTTCTTCGAGTTCTGCAGCTTGCTCTTCCTCAGACTGTTCCTGCTCAGACTGTTCCTGCTCAGACTGTTCCTGCTCAGATTGTTCCTGCTCAGACTGTTCCTGTTCAGACTGTTCCTGTTCAGACTGTTCCTGTTCAGACTGTTCCTGTTCAGACTGTTCCTGTTCAGACTGTTCCTGTTCAGACTGTTCCTGTTCAGACTGCTCCTGCTCAGACTGCTCCTGTTCAGACTGCTCCTGCTCAGACTGTTCCTGCTCAGATTGCTCCTGCTCAGACGGCTCTTGCTGGTTTAAAAGATCTTCAACCACGCTCTTGTTAAATGCGGCATCTTCATTTTCGGGGTCCTTTTCTAACGCTTTATTATAACTTTCTAGTGCAGCCTCTAAATCACCCGACATCGCCAATGCATTAGCTTGGTTATACAAAGTCCGGGCAGATGTGTTTTGGTTTTCGTCTAGTTTTTGGCTTAGCTCGACGGCCGAATCAAATTTATCGGCTTTATAATGTGCGGCCATAGACCATTCAGGGTCGTCAAATGCCTCTGCGGCTGAATCAAAATGCCCATTTTCATAAAGTCTTTGAGCATATTGATCAGACGTCTGCCAAAGCGATGACCACAACGATCGAGATTCCTCTGCATGACCGTCCAGTGGCACGAACAAGGTTAGCAAAACAACGTAGATGAGCCCACGTCTGAATAGCAGCAGCATAAAAGGTACGGCCAAGATAGCGGCTAAGTATCCAAGGTCTTGCCATTGCTCAGCTACTTGGTCACTGTTTTGGTTTAGCGCGCCGTCTGCGTCGGTATTTATAAGCGACTCGATATCACTTTGAGTGGAACTCAGAAGGGCAAACCGCCCGCCCGTGGCTGAGCTTACGGCCGTCATATTAGCGGCATCTAGCTTAGCCAATACTATTTCGCCCTGGCTATTCTTTAAGAAACCGCCCGTGCTTGCTGGAATGGGGGAGAGGTTGCTAGTGCCAACGCCCAATATAGATACGCTATAGCCTTGGGCCGCCTCTACAGCACCGTCAATTGCGTTAGGGTCTATAGAGTCGCTTATTAATAACAGCGAGCCCGATGGCGCATTGGCGGCTTTTAATAAAGATACGGCTAACTCGACGGCTGCTTCTATGTTACTACCTGCCACCGGCATGGTACTTGGGGCGAGAGCGGGTAGTAGAGCTTGAATAGTTAACGGGTCGTCGGTTAAAGGGCTAACCGCGTGCGCATCACCGGCATAGGCCACCAAAGCAACTTGACCATCTTTAAGTAATCGCAATGCGTCAACTACTTTAAGTTTGGCACGTGTTAGTCGGTTGGGCTTTAGATCTTCTGCGAGCATCGACGGTGAGAGATCTAAGATAATAACCAATGCTTGCTCATTCTGAACCGTAGGAACTTCTGTTGATATCCAGCTTGGACCAGATGCGGCCAAACACACTAGCAGCCAAATAGCAGACAGAAATACCGGAAGGCGTTGCGTGCCTTTTTTGCCCGCGATGCGCAATACAGCGAGTGCTTCAGCCGGCAGGTAGCGGTTCCAATCCGTTTGTACTTGCGCGCGTTTCATCCACCAACCCAAACCGAGACCTAAAGGCAGCAGGGCTAAGAACAGCGGTCGAATAAAGTGAAAATCATTAAAGTCCATAATCTACCCGCGCCTCCTAACAATAACCAGTAGCAAACATGCGGCCAAACAAACGCCCAGTGGCCAGTGCATCAAGCTCTTAATGGGTCTAAAGAATTGTTCCTTTGGAGTAGGTTCCAACTCATCCAGTTGTTTATAAACGGCTTGCAGTTGAGCGGGGTCTTCGGCCCGAAAGTAAACGCCTCCAGTTCGAGTGGCGATATTGCTTAGCGTAGTCTCGTCTAAGTCTGCGCTAGGGTTAACGTCTCGTACTCGACCGAAGAAATCACGTTCGCGCTTACTGCTCGCGCCAATACCAATGGTATGAATACGAATACCTGCTTCGTCTGCGATCTTCGCGGCTTCTAGAGGGTCAGTGCCTGAAGTGTTTGCGCCATCTGTAAGCAGCACTAAAACTCGGCTTTCTGCAGCACGCCCGCGTAAGCGTTTGATGGCAATACCTATTGCGTCACCAATCGCGGTTCTATTTCCTGCGAAACCGAGTTGCGCACTTAAGAGTTGTTCTTCGACCGTAGTGCGGTCAAAGGTCAGAGGCGTTTGCATATAAGCTCGCTCGCCAAATAAAATAAGTCCTAAACGATCTGTAGGCCGGTTTGCAACAAAGTCGCTCACTACTGACTTAACGGCGTCTATGCGGCTGACGTAGCGCTGGCTAATTAACATGTCTTCCTCTTGCATAGACGGTGATATGTCTACCGCAAGCATCATGTCGCGTTTTTCTAAGGGAAATGACATTGGGTCGCCAATCCATACAGGTCTTGCAATTGCGGTTACCAAGGCTATCCAAGCGATCCAGATTAATAACGCCGCTATCCAGCGCGCGCGCAAAGGGCTGCTGGTACCACCTTGTAATGATTGTACGCGGGTGAAAAATGGAACCTTGATCGCTCCAGCAGCGCTGTCTACGCCAGCTATTACCAAGCGTGCCAGTAAGGGTAGGGGCAATAAAAATAGGGCGTATAACCACTGTAATTCGATCATGATGCTTCTCCGCTCACAACCGTTCTATGTATTGTTTCAGCATCTTCAGAGCGAGTGTTTGAGCTCAAGACTCTACGGTGCTGGGACAACCAGTTAGTAAGCTCGGCATGCAGGCTTGGTACATCAACAGCACCCTCTATCTGTGCGTTCGCTTGATATACATATAGGCCAAGTGCGTTATGCACAGATTCGCTCATTGGTTCATGCACTGACTCTAGAGATTCAAGCCAAGCGGAGCCTGACAAGGCGCTTATTGAGTTCAATTCGGAACTTGCAGACAGTTCAGTATTATTATCATTGCGCGAATCGGTTTGTACTTTCAGCATAGCGCGTTTGAGCAATTGATTGGCTTGCTGACAGTAGTTACTGGTGTTCTGAGTCTCTTGCCACGCGTTATAGATGGCTTCTAACTCGTCTGTTAAGTAGTTTCGATACTCGCGTTCTCGCTGACGTTTACGAAGGTATCGAAATAACACAACAGACAAAACTACACCCAGCACTATAAGCATCCACCACCCAGGTGCCATCGGCCACCAGCTAATAGGCTCAGGCGTTTGGATGTCGCGCAATTGTTCGCGCAACATTTCTACAAGTTGTGGGTTAGGGCTGTTGGCCATAAAAGGGATCTAGCTATTCAATTCAATTGAGTTAACGGTCGGAGAACACGCGCAACAAATGCTTACGCGCGTCTTCCTCGGTCGACAATATGGTGTAAAACGCCTTGGCGTGTCTTAGCGCGGCGCTGATCTGTTCTAAATGTTGAGACTGCTCGTCTTGGTATTGTGCTACCAATTGGTTCGAAAACTGGATACGTGCGTGGTGTTCGCCATCACTCGTACCCAATTGCCCGCGCACCGGAAGATTCTGTTCAAAAGGATCGGCTATTTGTAATACCGATACATCACACGACTTACTTAAGGTGACTAATGCTTTTGCGCAGAGGTCATCAAAGTCGTGCAAATCACTAATAATGTAGAGCGCTGTGCCGGGTCTAATCAGGCGCTGACATTCTTCCAAGCCTTCGCGCAAACTCAATGATGAACGTGCACTAGATTCCGTAGTGGGCTCTAATGCTGTGGGCTCTAATGTAGTAGAGCCTAATAGTGATTGGTTTGCGTCATGAATGTCATGCAAAAATCTAAGAACAGCTTGTTTGCTACGCTTACCACGCGAATCAGCATGGCCGTGATTAGACAACACCTGGCCTCCCACGCGATCACCGCCCGCTAAGGCGGCCCACGCTATTCCGCCAGCCGCTTCGGCGGCTAAAACGGATTTAAACATTCCGTTAGAACCAAAAAACATATTGGCGCGTTGGTCGACCAAAATATGACAAGGGAGCTCGCGCTCTTCTCTAAATAACTTAGTGTACGTGCCGTCAGCGCGCGCTGTCACTTTCCAGTCAATGTTGCGGATGTCATCGCCAGGCTGATACCGACGCACCTCTTCAAACTCCATGCCTCGTCCGCGAAAGTTAGACCGGACGTTGCCCAGTAACTGATTGCGTGCAAGGTGGCGACCAAACAGCGACAAGCGGCTAGCCCAATGACGCGCATTGAGCAGGCTAGCGAGCGAGGTCACTATTCCTGCTTTTTGCAGCTGTGCTTGAGCTTGCGCTGTTGAAACTGATTGCGAGTTAGGCATCGGTGCGCTACTAATAATTAATAGTGAGACTATTAAGCAATGGGCACTCGAGCGAGCAGGGCGTCGATTACTTTATCGGTAGTAATGCCGTCGGCCTCGGCTTCGTAACTCAATATTAGGCGATGACGCAAGCAGTCGTGTGCAACCGCATGCAAATCATCGGGTGACACATAGTCTCGGTTGTTTAACCAAGCGTGTGCTCGTGCGCAACGATCTAAGGCAATAGTGGCGCGCGGGCTTGCGCCATACTCTAACCAAGAGGCAATATCTTCGCCGTAGTTCTGTGGTGCGCGGGTCGCCAATACCAATTGCACTAAATACTCGTCAACGGATTCAGCCATATGCATTTGAATAACGGCTTGGCGTGCCGCCATTATGGTTTCCTGCGACAGGCTTTTACTGGGTGCAGGTACGCTTTTCGAAAGGGCTTCGCCACGCGCTAACGCCAGGATGTCGCGTTCGGCCGAACTGTCTGGGTAATCAATTTTGATATGCATCAAAAAACGATCTAGCTGAGCTTCGGGTAGGGGATAGGTTCCTTCTTGCTCAATTGGATTTTGAGTCGCCATCACCAAAAACAAGTCGGGTAATGCCATAGTGTTGCGGCCTACGGAGACTTGCCGTTCAGACATACCCTCTAAGAGCGCTGACTGAACCTTGGCTGGCGCGCGATTAATTTCGTCGGCGAGCACTAGGTTATTAAAAATAGGCCCTTCTTGAAACACAAACTCGGCCGTCTCAGGACGAAATATTTCGGTACCTGTGATGTCTGAAGGCAGTAAGTCTGGGGTGAATTGAATACGCTGGAAGCTGGCTTCTAGACCTTCTGACAGACTCTTAATAGCCTTGGTTTTAGCCAAGCCTGGAGCGCCCTCCACCAATAGGTGGCCATCGGCTAGCAATGCAATTAATAGTCGGTCAACCAGCTTGGCTTGTCCCAAGATTTGGCTTGATAGCCATTCGCGTAATTCAAGAAATGATGTCAGCACTTTGCTCTCTCTAATCCGTGATAAAAGTTATTGATGGGTTTAATAAGGGCGAAAAGATAGCGCCAAATTCCGTTGTTAGAATAGTAATGATGCCTATACGTTTTTCAACTTAACTCTTTTTTAGGAACACGGTTTCTAGAGTTTAAGGTTAGACACCCTGAACAACGTGAATGAGCCGGCAGTTATTGTAACCCTTTGCATGCAGTGCGTCTGCACAGCTCTTTACTAGGAAAGCATGAAATCTGAACGATTGGTTTTGATAAGTCTAATCACATCAAGTCATAGTGCCAATCATAGAGTTGAAGTTAGAGAATTACGGGGACACTTTAAGAAAAGAAAAAAACTTGAGTTTACCGAACTGCAAATATCCTTAATTCGTGATGCTGTGTGCGAAATTGCAAAGCATCGCTAAGGCATTGCTATGCCTTTACAGTGGGGAGGTATCCATATATGGCCTAGATTATTGAATGTCGGGAATTAAGGTGTTGGTAACAAAATTAATGTTGTCAAATTCAAAAAAAATGACTTCTTTGCCATCTTCTTCACCAACCTTTCGATACCCAAGACGCTTGAAAAGACGCGCCGTTCCAGCCCGCCTAAGCTTAGAGTTCTCATTAATGTTGACCACTCCCTTTAGGCCTCGGTCGGCCAAATACATTTTTGAAAAACACAGCATCATCGCCGTACCAATAATCATTATGCGGGTGTTTCGATGCTGAGGGTCGATGAACATCCTATAGAGCCATACACCATTTCCTGTGCTGTGATTCGCTGACTTATAGAGGGTGTTCACTCCTATCAATTTGCCAGTCTGTGTCTCCGTAATGAAATAACAAACTTGATCAGTGCGTGCCAGTGCTTCTTGTTTGGAATGTATGACTCGGTTTCGCGTCCATAATTCGACACAAGCCTCACGTTGCGGCACTGTGATTTTTTCGAATACATTGGTTAAAGTGTACTTGCTGAATCTAAGTTCCTGAAGGTCATCCAGGCGAAAAGAGTAGAGCCCTGAGGGAAGCGATATATTGATCACGCTACTCTCACTGGCATCCGGTCAAACCCACGAAGCAACCAGGTAGGTCGCCTGATAGCGTCGCCCGCAGCCTCTATGGTTGGCATGAGATTCAACATTTCTTCAATGAATATTCTGATCTCGAGTCGAGCTAACGTTGCTCCTAAGCAATGGTGTGCGCCTCGAGCAAAAGCAAGGTGCTTAATATTTTTACGACTAACGTCAAAGATGTCTGGAGTCGGGTTGGCCAAAGGGTCTCTGCCCGCCGCACCAAGAAAAGCAAAAACGTGGTGACCTTGCTTAATAACATTGTTTTCAATCTCGATGTCTTCTAGCGCAAATCGACCAACTAACTGAACTGAAGGGTCAAACCGTAAACATTCCTCAACGGCATTTGGAATAAGGTCTGGTTGTTTTATCAGCTTCTGCCATTCTTCTGGATGCGCAAAAAATGCGCTCATTGCGTTTGTAAGCAAGCATGTTGTTGTGTCTTGCCCTGCAAATAGAAGGAAAACACAATTTGCTAGTAACTCTTGTGTATCAAGATCCTTTGAATTTTTATTGATGAGGCGAGTCATTAGATCGTCACTTTGATTGGCGATTTTCTTCGGTAGTAATTCTTTAAAGTACATTTCAAGCGCGACAGCAGAGTTGTTTAGCTCCTGTAAAACTGACTTCGGTAACTGATGAAAGTTGGATTGTGTAGCAATAGTTAAACTCCGCGTCAATTTCGCAAATTGAGTGCGGTCCTCTTTAGGTATACCAAGCATGTCTGAAATGACGGTCAGCGGAAACGGGTACGCGACTGTCGAAACAAAATCAAACTCTGTGCCTTGCTCGGTATTCGAATACAGCAATTCGCGTAGAGTCTTACGGATGCTTTGTTCGAGTAAAGAAACTAATTTATTGGTAAACACGCTGGCTATATTGCCGCGTGTTTTAGTATGTTTAGGTGGGTTTTGGAACGTCATCCAACGTTCTATGAGTGCCAATGATGGGTTGTTTTTCTTTAAGGCATCAATTGCTGAAGTGTCTCCACCACGATGCGGAGTCTGGCCAATATTGCCACGACCAGCCGATGGTTTGGCTAAGAATGTTGATAGTTCTTGAAATCCAGTAATTGTCCACTCAAAGTCATTCCTCCGAAATACGGGGGCGCTAGCCCTACGCTCTGCATAAAACGGATACGGGTTGTTGAGGAATTCAGGCGAATTGATGTTCATGTGTTAACCCTGACTCCGCCAATGAATGAATAAAAGCATACGTGTCTTACAGTAATAATAAATAGCAGTTTAAACAAGAGTCTTTGCAGACTAAAAAATCGTCTATAGAGGTCATTTCCATAACAACGATAACACGGCTGAAGGCGTGACAGAATGTGCTTTGATGCGTTGACGGCGGCGTTGGTTAACGGCGAACTAAATAAACCTGAGTCATAGCCATCTACGCCGCTAGGCGGTTGATCTTTCAGTAAAAAGCGCAGAAAAGCGATAGTCTGAAAGTTGTGTGTCCTTTGGGTCGAATTGAATGCATTGAACACAGGCTTCTAGGTCTTCCGGTTGGCTCCTAATAACCTTCGTTTTCGCCAACCCCTGCGCTAATAAAGGTGAAATCATACCGTCAAACTATATCGTCAAACTCCGTCGTTAGAATGCTACTAATGGCTCTACGTTTTTCAACTTAACTCTTGTTTAGAGTTCAGCCAAGCGTGTTTTATATTCAGTTTTATCAGTTAATTGCAGCAATGCCGTACCCTGCTGGGCGGGTATTGTGACTGCTTACTTTGATTGCCATTGCACAGACTGTATTTGTGGTAACTTTTAAAATAAACTGTGTATTAAAACAGTATTTATTGAAAAGAGTACGTTAATCAAATAAGCTAGAGACATGTCCTCGAAGCTCTTAAATAAGTCCAAAAAAGCTAACCCTTATACGTCCGATAAAATAGGCGTTAACGGCGATCTCTTTGCGGCATTTGACTTGGATGCTCAAGAGCCGGCTGAAGCTGAACTGATGGGTCAAGTAGCCCGAGAGCGAGTGAGCAGCTATAGCCCGGCGACACCTAATGGAAACACATCTGGCCGAGAAGCACCTGAGCAGCCAGTGGCTTTTAATCTAGCAGAGCATAGTGATGTTGACACTACTGAGCCCGAATCTATTCAGGTCACATCTATTCAAACCGAACAGCTTCAGGGTCTATTATCTAAACATGTTTGGCGCTCGAGTGATCTATTGCAGCACCGACATGACAACCTAGATACGGGCTTTGCGGCACTTAATGAGGCAATAGGCGGTTGGCCATTGGGAGCGACTACCGAGTTAGGTTTGAGCCAGGATGGTATTGGAGAACTAAGGCTGTTAATGCCAGCCTTACAGTCTCGATCAGCAGAGCCCTTAGCCAGTAGAGGGCCTTCAGCGAATAAGACATCAAAAGCAGCTATAGCATCTAAACGCTGTTTATGGATAGCGCCACCACATCAACCTTACGCACCGGCATTACTTAAGTTAGGCATAGACTTTGAACAAGTGGCGGTAGTGCAAACGCGCTCGCTGATCGATACCTTATGGGCCGCTGAGCAAGCGCTATTGTCTGAATCTTGTGCCGCGGTATTTACATGGACGGGTAGGCATAACTTAACGCAGCGCCAAACGCGCCGTTTGCAATTGGCCGCTGAAAAAACCAAATCGTGGCACGTCTTATTCAGGTACACAGACATGTTGCAGCAGGCATCGGCTTCTAGTTTGCGTCTGAAATTAATTGCCGACGACTATAGCCACTTGCGTGTTCAGGTCGTAAAACAACCCCAGAGTTGGGGCGGGCAAGAATGCGTATTGTCGCTGCCCCCGCATTATGAGCGCTGGCAACGCTTGCCAGTACAGCTTCTGCCACACGCCAACAGGCAATACGGCGCGCCACAACAACAGTTGCGCATTCTGGCTAAAGCCGCTCATATCTCTAAGCACCTAGATAATCTAAACGACAGCGATAACGTTATAACTCTAAAGCGAGTGAGCTGATTATGACGATCGCTCTACGTGCACAAGGCACCAGTGCCTCTACCGTTTTAGATGGCTCTAGCCTCAAGCCTAATCGTAAACAGAAAGCAGTATGGTTATGCTTACGCTTTGCATATCTGCCGCTTAATGCTGTGGGTGTACGTTATGCCGATCAAAGTAATACGATAATCACTCAAGACTACCAAGTGTGGCAGCTCAACCAGAACGCCGAAGACTATGGCGTGTGCGAAGGGCAGAGTGTAGGCCATGCGCTGATGCTTAATCCGGCAGGGCAGTTAGTCGAGCGGCAATGCGAACACGAAGACCTTAAGCTAAAGCAGCTAAGCGAATGGGCGTATCGCTTTACCTCGCATGTTTGCGTATACGACGACCACACCTTACTGCTTGAGATAGGCCGTAGCTTGTCGTTGTTTCGCGGCCTTAAACATTTGCATCATCTTATTGATGTTGAGTTAGAGCGCTTGAATATGGATGTTTGCAGTGCCGTGGCGGCCACACCTAAAGCGGCTTATGTGCTGAGTAATGGTTACCAGCAAGGTTGGGAGTTAAATGGCTGGCAAGAGCTGTTAAAGCATGTTTATTTACAAGACCTAAACCTGCATCCAAAAACCACAGCGCAGCTAAAGCATTGCGGCTTTACAACCGTGGGCGATATTGTGTCGATTCCGGCTGACGAGATGGGCGAGCGTTTTGGTCGAGATGCTTTGGTTTATTTAAATCAGTTGCTTGGGCAGACCGCTGATCCACAATTGTTCACAACACCGCCAGAGGCTTTTTCCGCCAACGTTGATTTTGCCGAGCCTATCCGCAACCGTCTGTGGATTGAGCAGCAAGTGACTCGCTTACTGCAAGACTTATTGAGCTTTGTGCAAGACCGTCAGTTGCTGTGCCGAGGGTTTACGTGGCGTTTCTATCATGAAAATAACCGTCTTCTGAAAACCATCGAGATCAATGTTAATAGCATTAAGCTCGACTTAAAAATGATTCAGGAGCTAACCAATCTTAAATTTGCCAGTACCGCTATGGACTGGGAGTTCTCACGTATCGAGCTCGCTAGCGAAGAGTTGTTCGCTAAGTCGTTATGGCACGACGACCTGTTTGACCCCCGCCCAGACCAAGAAAACTTTGATCGTCTAATAGACCGACTCAATAGCCGACTAGGTACGGGCTCAGTGCGCGAGCTAAAAGCTCAGCCAGAGCATTTGCCTGAGCTAGCAAATCAGTCTGGCTTGATGACGAATAGTTTGGTGTCTAAGGCATCATACTCAAAACAGGAAAAAGCATGGGCCGAGCAAAGGAATGATGACGGGGGGCAAAAAAATGAACTGATGGATGAGCCTCTGTGGCTGTTAGAGCATCCGAAGCGCCTATCAAAACAGGCCGATGGTCGCCCTTTTTGCGAAGGCCCACTGACGTTTATACACGGGCCTAATCGAGTCAGCAGTCATTGGTGGTCGCAACTGTGTAGCCGCGACTATTACATTGCCCGCCAAGCCAGCGGCCGTTTGTTGTGGGTGTACTTTGAGCGTACTCAACAACAGTGGTATATGCATGGCGCATTCGCTTAGAACTGATGTTTGCTGAACTGCATACCAAATCCCACTATACGTTCTTAACGGGAGCGTCGAGTCCCACTGAAATTGTCTATAGAGCTTCTGAATTGGGGCATACAGCCGTTGCTATTACTGACGAGTGCTCGTTTGCCGGCATTGTTAAAGCTTATCAAGCGAGTGTAGAGACCGGTATAAAGCTAATAGTGGGCAGCGAGTTTACGCTTCAAACCAATAGTAAAAACAAGCAACCACTAAAGCTACTGCTGCTTGCCCCAAGCCGTGTAGCCTACAGCGAAATATCATCGCTCATCACTAAAGGGCGGCGGCGTAGCCCTAAAGGCGAGTATTCGCTGCATTTACGCGATTTACAGTTTGGGCTACAAAACTGTTTGGCTATTTGGTTGCCGAGCGACCAGTCGGATGATGCCGAGCAGGGCGCGCAACTAGCGCAATGGTTTAAGGGGCGTGTATGGCTTGGCGTTGAGCTGTTCTGGAATAGCGATGACCAAGTGCGGTATTTGTATCGTGACAAGCTCAGTCGAGGCACAGGCATCAATATGGTGGCGTGTAACGATGTGCATATGCACTGTAAATCACGCAAACCTTTACAAGATACGGTATCGGCTATTCGCCTGCGCACCACCGTCGATAAGCTTAAGCTAAACCGGTACAGCAATGCCGAGCGTTATCTAAAGCCGTTAAAAGTGTTGGAGCGGCAATACCCTCATGCGCTGCTTGAAGAAACGGTGCGTATTGCCGACTTATGCCATTTTAGTATGGCCGAACTGCGTTATGAGTATCCGCACGAAGTAGTGCCAGATGGCATGACGGCCACTACACATTTGCGTCATTTAACATTTTTAGGGGCTCGTAAGCGCTGGGCCGATGCCCCAAATAAAAAGGTTCCAGATAAAGTTATTCGTTCGATCAGAAGAGAACTGCGCATCATACGCGAGCTTGAATATGAGTATTATTTTCTAACCGTATACGACATTGTGGCGTTTGCCCGAACGCGCGGTATTTTGTGCCAAGGGCGTGGCTCAGCAGCTAATTCGGCCGTTTGCTATTGCTTACACATTACCGAGGTCGATCCGGGGGTGAATGATCTGTTGTTCGAGCGTTTTATTTCTAAAGAGCGTAATGAACCGCCCGACATTGATGTGGACTTTGAGAGCCATCGCCGCGAAGAGGTTATTCAATACATTTATCAAAAATACACGCGGCGGCGCACCGCACTCACCGCCACGGTTATTACGTATCGGCGTAAGAGTGCGATACGCGATGTTGGTAAAGCCTTAGGCTTGCCGGGTAACTTTATTGAAGAGCTTAATCGCTCGATGGCGTGGTGGGACAAAATAGAGATGCTGACGGAGCAAATGCAGAAACGTCAGTTGGATTTAAGCAGTAACTTAAATCGATATTTCTTTTCGTTGGTTAAGCAAATACTAGGCACGCCGCGGCATTTGTCTCAGCATGTGGGTGGTTTTTTAATTACCGAGAGCCAGACCAGCACGCTAGTGCCCATCGAGAACGCGGCAATGCCAGATAGAACCATTATTCAATGGGATAAATACGACATCGAAATACTGGGGCTGCTCAAAGTTGATATTCTAGGTTTAGGTATGCTAAGCGCCATATCGCGCGCACTACAGATAATCAGCGACTACTCAGGCAAGCGAATGCGCGTGCAAGATATTCCACGCGAGGATCCAAAGGTGTACGACATGTTGTGTGCGGGCGATAGCTTAGGTGTGTTTCAGGTGGAGTCGCGCGCGCAAATGTCGATGTTGCCACGGCTTAGGCCGCGCTGTTTTTATGATCTAGTGATTCAGGTTGCCATCGTTAGGCCTGGGCCTATTCAAGGCGACATGGTGCACCCTTTTCTAAAACGTCGTAATGGCGAAGAAGCGGTAGAGTACGCCAACGACGAAATTAAAGCGGTGCTTGATCGCACCTTAGGCGTACCTATCTTTCAGGAGCAGGTGATCAAGCTCACTATGGTGGCGGCAGGCTTTAGTGGCGGTGAGGCCGACCAACTAAGGCGAGCGATGGCGAGCTGGGGTAAGAACGGTGACCTTGAACAGTTTCGGCATAAGCTGCTGCAAGGTATGTTGCGGCGCGGCCACCCGCACGACTTTGCAGTGCGCTTATTTGAACAGATTAAAGGTTTTGGTAGTTATGGCTTTCCTGAATCGCACTCAGCTAGCTTTGCCTTGTTGGTCTATATTTCTTCGTGGCTTAAGTACCATCACCCTACGGCTTTTTACGCAGGCATATTAAATAGCCAGCCAATGGGGTTTTATTCGCCATCGCAGCTTATACAAGACGCACGGCGACACAACATAGGGGTGTTGCCCGCGTGTATTAATCGTAGTTCATGGGAGCACACAGTTGATTTAACTTTACGGAACAATCAGCCGGCATTAAGACTAGGTTTATGCCTTATTAAGGGTGTTTCCGAGGAATCCGTAAAAGTGGCCATTGAGTCCCGGAGCTTAAAACGTTTTTATAGCGTCAACGATGTGCGTCAACGAGGCCTGTTTCATTCCGACCAACTGCGTAAGCTGATTAACGCCGATGTGTTTCACCAATTTGAGAGTAATCGACGTCGTGCCTATTGGCACGCTTTGCAATGCGACGATGGTTTTAATACACAAGAACCTAGCTCAGCCGAATTTATTCAAGACTTAGATGCGCTCGAAACCCTAAGTGCCGATTATCAACATGCTCGCGGCGTTTCTCTGAAATATCATCCGTTGCAGCTATTGCGCGATACCAAGCCGTTTAATCGCTGTGTGCCCGCCGCGCAGTTACTGTCGCGGCGTAACAACAGTATGATCGAGGTGGCAGGCGTAGTAACCGGTAGGCAGCGGCCAGGTACGGCAAGCGGGGTTATGTTTATGACCTTAGAGGACGAAACAGGCAATATAAATGTGGTGTTGTGGAAAGCCGTGCAAGAGCGGTTTAGGCAGGCGGTACTGACCAGCAACATCCTTCATGTGAAAGGTCAGCTCGAACATAAGAACGGCGTTGTACATGTAGTAGCCGCGTACATAGAACGCCAAGATCATGCTTTACCAGAATTGCGATCTAAATCACGTAACTTCCATTAGCCATTACTGAGCAGAGGATTGTGTATGGATTACCAGAAAAGAAAATATCACGCCAAGCTTACGTCAATCCACAATTGTTTTGGCGTGGTCTTCAAGGTAGACTCCGCGCTGTATTTATTTCCCACGAATTAACCGATTGAGTTTAGTAATGGCAAAAGTAATATTTATTGATTATCAAGGCGAAGAGCGCGAAGTTGATGCGACTAATGGCGACAGCCTAATGGAAGCCGCTACCAACAACGACATCCCCGGTATCGATGCCGATTGTGGCGGAGCGTGTGCCTGTGCCACGTGCCATGTCTATATAGACCAAGACTGGACGGCCGTAGTAGGTTCGCCAGCTGATCTAGAAGCCGAAATGCTAGAAGTCGCCGAAGACGTTAAGGACAACTCGCGCTTAGCCTGTCAGGTAAAAGTATCGGACGAAATGGATGGTCTTAGAGTCATTACGCCTGAAAGCCAGTTCTAATCCAGTATTGTTAGTACTGAAAACTGGTTTAGCTCATATTAGCTAGGCCAGCGCGTTAAAAAGTCATCTGGGTCAAGCTCAGGTACCAGTTTGGTGACCACAGGCTTACCCAGATAGAGAAAACCAATCAGTCGATGATTGGCGCTTAATCCTAGGCCCTCGAGCATCGCGTTTTCAAACATTATCGATCCGCTACGCCAAATTGCTCCTACTCCGAGAGCATGCGCAGCTACCATCATCATTTGAGCACTTGCTGCGCCGGACATAATTTGCTCAGCCTCAGGCACTTTATCGTGTTCTTTAATGTCAGCTGCCACCACAATAATGCTGGGCGCTCTTAATGGCTTGCACTGAATTTTCCTACGGAACTCAGGCTCTAACGGCGTGCCTCGCTGTTTCTCCATAACATCGGCCATAAGCGTACCAAATGCGTGCCGAGCTTCTCCTTCAATTAACAAGTAACTCCACGGGCGTAAATTGCGGTGGTCGCATGCACGAAGGCCTGCGCGAACAATGTCGTTAACTTGAGATTCAGTGGGTGCGGGTTCTTCTAAAATATTGACAGATACGCGATTGTGAAGGGCAGATAGAGCGTCCATTTGAAGCTGTAATTAACGATCGTTGATGTTACTCATAACTATACCGCGTTTGAGCCGAAAATCATGTCTGGATGGACGGCAAATTTTGCACGGTACGATTATGCGTTCTCCAAGGCACAGCAATAAAGCGAACTAAAAAATCGCAGGGAACGCACGTGCTTGAGGTTTGAGTGAGGGATAGAAAAATTGGAATGCTCACCCGACGGGCTCTTCACAAAATTAAAACACCAAGTCAGAAAAGGGCGTCTCAAACCTTTCGCTGACACATGAAACCAAACCGTGGGGGGGGGGAGGTATTAGTGTTCCATGCTGTTCGGGTAAACCCGAGTTATGTTTAATCAAGTGGGTCAACACCCGTCGAATGAGCAAAACTCCAACGAGCTTAATTTAGGCAAACACCTGTTGACGCGCAAGTGTTGATTTTTCAACACTGATTGTATCGTCGGTTTTGCTTGTTAAATGAGACTTTCTAACATCAAATTAATTTTACATCGCGTGCAAGATGCTTGGTCGACTAACGGGACATGAGGGTTGGAGCGAATGTGTTCTAAGAGGTATTGACGTATTTTACTTTTCGGTTAGTTGCACAAAGCTAGGCTCAAATGTGTATAGAGTTGTGTGCGAGACTGTCAGTAAGAAGATCGCTAGTTAATATGCAATCAGTAACTTATATCTAGAGGAGGATAGCAAATCGGAGATGGGGATTGAGAAGTCGCTTGGTGTTAACAAAAACAAAAGGCTCCTAAATATAATGCGTGAAATGGCTCCCCGAGCAAGACTCGAACTTGCGACCCAATGATTAACAGTCATTTGCTCTACCAACTGAGCTATCGGGGATCAGATTTCAGCAGACGCGCATCGTACTTATTCAGGTAACTTTGGTCAAGAAATTTTAACGGTTTTTTTTGGATTCATGCACTTTTACAGGCTACGCGCTGTGCTAGAGGCAATTTGTCTCTAATTCGAACCCGACCCGTATGTAAAATTGATATGTGGCGCATCGCAGTTGCTCCCTCTGAGCATATGTAAAATCCTGCGCTTCGGGCGCTACCATCGCCATGAAATCGTAATTTACCCCGTTGATTAAATCGGACGTTTGATGTGTTTAGAGGGGACATGATTTTAAGGATCTCGTCGTCCTCAACAGTATTGTTACGGTTCTTGTCTTCAAAGACTATCCACCCAGAGTTCCATGACCGACCTGCAGTCCTTCCAATGTCACATTGCAGTGCGCCAGAAATGGGTCTTTGACACAAATGTACATTGGTTTGGTTGGTTATTGCATATTTACGCGCAAAAGAAAGATAGGCATGCAGAGAGGCGGCATCTGCTCGAACTTGAGTATTACGGATTAGTTGATTAAACGATGGCATTGCCAGAGTGGCAATGATTCCAGTTATCGATACCGCCACCATCAATTCAATCATAGAGAACCCAAGAATACGCGAGCTATTGTCTTTTGATGCAGCGAGTGGGTGTGCAAAGAGCATAACGATTCATCCTTGAAGCGTTTAGAGAGAATAACGACCATAAATCTCTGGACGGATCTGCGTCAAGCGCTAAAAAATAATCGAATCGAACCTTAGATTGATCGTACTCAACTATACTTGCGTTTCTATGCAAATAACGTAATCCCACGCGTCACAAAAAAAACCCTAAGAACACTAAACAATGAAGCGAGAATTTCAGTTAGTTAGCGAGTACAAGCCTGCGGGTGATCAACCTCAAGCGATTAAGGCTTTATTGGGCGGGTTCCGCGACGGCGAAGCGTTCCAAACTCTTCTCGGTGTAACCGGTTCTGGTAAAACGTTTACCATTGCCAATGTTATTCAAGATTTGCAACGGCCAACAATCATTATGGCGCCGAATAAAACGTTGGCCGCGCAGCTGTATTCGGAAATGCGAGACTTTTTTCCGTACAATGCCGTTGAGTATTTCGTTTCATATTACGATTACTATCAGCCTGAAGCCTACGTGCCCAGTTCGGATACGTTTATCGAGAAAGATGCTTCGGTAAACGAGCATATAGATCAAATGCGGTTGTCTGCGACCAAGGCGCTTATCGAACGAGAGGACGTTATTATTGTCGCAACGGTTTCTGCGATATATGGGTTGGGTGATCCAGAGCAATATCACGAAATGATTCTGCACCTTAGTGTCGGCGACATTATGGATCAGCGCGCTGTGCTAAAGCGTCTTGCTGAGTTGCAATACATGCGCAACGACACCGAGTTAAAACGGGCAACCTTTCGTGTGCGCGGGGATGTGATTGACATATATCCCGCTGAGTCAGAACGTTACGCCATTCGCATAGAACTGTTTGGCGACGATGTTGATAAGATATCGCGTTTTGATCCGTTGACGGGTTCTGTTGAAGAAGATCTAAAGCGAGTTACGATCTTCCCTAAATCGCACTACGTCACACCCAAAGTAAAAGTCATAGAAGCCTGCGAGCATATTCGCCTTGAGCTGCGTGAGCGGCTTGAGCAACTTCGTTCATTGAACAAGTTAGTCGAAGCGCAAAGACTCGAGCAGAGAACACTCTTTGACCTGGAAATGATGCAGGAACTCGGTTATTGCAATGGTATTGAGAATTACTCGCGATACTTGTCAGGAGCTGAGCCCGGCGAACCACCACCAACGCTTATTAATTATCTACCGTCTAACGGCCTTATGGTATTGGACGAAAGCCACGTTATGGTGCCGCAACTCGGCGCTATGTATAAAGGTGATCGCTCTCGTAAAGAAACTTTAGTGGAGTATGGTTTTCGGCTTCCTTCGGCTATGGACAATAGGCCCCTTAAGTTTGAAGAGTTTCTTGGCATGATGCCCCAAGCCGTGTTTGTGTCGGCGACGCCAGGTGATTACGAGCTTGAGCGAAATCCGAATACTATCGATCAAGTAGTACGTCCTACAGGTCTAGTAGACCCAGAGATAGAAATACGCCCAGTTGCAACACAGGTTGATGATGTTCTATCTGAAATAAACAAACGCGTAGTTAAGGACGAACGAGTTCTGATTACCACGCTTACCAAACGTATGTCTGAGGATCTTACCGACTATCTATCAGATGCAGGCGTTAAAGTTCGATACTTACATTCAGACATAGACACTGTAGAGCGTGTCGAAATCATACGAGATCTAAGGGCAGGGGAGTTTGACGTGCTTGTGGGTATTAACTTACTTCGTGAAGGTCTCGATATGCCAGAGGTGTCTTTAGTCGCTATATTAGACGCAGACAAAGAAGGCTTTCTGCGCTCTAAGAGATCACTCATTCAGACCATTGGCCGCGCAGCTCGGAATCTAAATGGTCGAGCTATTTTGTACGCTGACAAAATCACCAACTCTATGCGTATTGCGATTGATGAAACCGATCGTCGTCGTGCCAAGCAGGTTGAATACAATAAGAAGCATGGAATCACACCTAAGAGCGTACGCAAAGCAGTACGCGATATTATTGATGGTGCTACTAGTAACGCGGCAGCCGAATTAGCACGGTCACGAATACCGAGCGGCGAAGTGAATCCGATAACGGATCCTAAACTGTTTGCGAAAACGTTAAAGGAGTTGGAAAAGCAAATGTACGAACATGCCGAGAACTTGGAGTTTGAACAAGCCGCTAGAGTGCGCGATAAAGTTGAAGAGTTGCGGGCGGGCTACTTGAAAGGATAAGCTAGAGAGCCAAACAACGAAATGGAGTCTAGACCAGATCGTAATGAAAGAATATAAAGTAGTAATCTATCAAGAGGGCATGCTCGGGTCTTTAGTGCTGGGGCAGTCTAAAGTAGATCCAGTGCGCTTTAGCGAATTTCTAAACGCCAATGCCGATGACGGATGGCGAGTAATAACGATGGAAAAAGACATTAGACGTATGTTGCTATTTTTTCAACGCGAAGCCTTTATGGTTGTGCTGGAGAGAGAGCGCGGCGCAAACCAGAATCAGACACAACAACCTTACATAGGCGGAGGAGCGTCATGAAATACGCATCTATCATTTGCATAGCCTTACTGGTGTTCTGGGTGCTTATTGCCATCTTGGATATGTGGTTTGATGTTATTTCTTGGGCGGTTTTTATTAAGCTGACCATCACTATGGGCTTGCTCATGGTGGTGGCCTTGGCGATCGCATTGGTTAGACGCGAGTACGTTGAAGAAAGCCAACTCCGTAAAGATAAATATCTAGATTAATTGCGTTTCACGCGTCTAAAAGCACACTTTATAGTATTAACATTTAGTTCGCTCACGGAGAATTATAAAAATGGCTGAGATATCGGGCTTGGAAATAACCCTGTTTACAGCGGTACTATTATTTCTTGCTGCGTTTGTGGCCGGTTATATAGACACCTTAGTTGGCGGTGGTGGGTTGATCACCATTCCAGCTCTCTTGGCGGTAGGCGTGCCGCCTCTAATGGCGCTAGGTACGAACAAACTGCAAGCCGTTGGTGGTTCGGGCACCTCGACGATTACGTTATTGATGCGTAAGCAATATCGGATCCAAGATATTGCATGGCTTATTGTCAGCGCGTTTGTAGGCTCAGTTATTGGCACTATTATTATTCAGTTTGTTGACGCTAAACATTTAGAGTTTTTGATTCCCTGTGTGATTGTAGTCATTGCTCTGTATTTCACCTTTTCTCCCAAAGCGAGTACGGTTCACCGCGAACCGCGCATAAGTCGTAAAACCTATGGTTTAACGGCCGTCCCGCTAATTGGCTCTTACGATGGAATGCTGGGTCCAGGTACCGGTTCTTTTTTCGTCTTGGCTGGCACGTCTTTACGCGGGCAAGATATTGTTACTGCTACAAAGCACGCTAAGCCGCTCAACTTTGCCACGAACTTGGCCTCCCTAATCGTGTTTATCTGGTATGCCAAAGTAATTTGGGCTATTGGTGGCCTGATGTGGGTTGGTCAGTTTTTAGGCGCCAGAATGGGGTCTAACAAGCTAATGACGGTCGATCCATCGATCCTTCGGTATTTGGTGCTTGTGTTATGTGGCGTGATGCTAGTTTCACTTTATTGGCGCTAGGTCGTTAAAAAGCTTTAATGGCTGAGTGTTTAAAACGTATCTGTACACTTTGTCTTCAACCTGATTGCAGACTTCTTTGCTTGGAATTAAAAGCAAAGTCATTTCTGGAAAGCTGACGCACTTGGGAGTACTCTTTGCTGCAAGACAATGTCGTCTAACAATAACTAAAAATGAGGACTTGGAATGAGCACTAATGTGGATACTTTCCTCGGTTCGGTAGAAACCACTTTCGATCAAGCGGCCGACTTGGTGGGACTTAATGATGAATTACGGCACAAAATTAAAATTTGTAACTCGACGTACGTAGTACGTTTTGGAGTACGGCTAAGAGGAGGCTTAGTTACATTTACTGGATATCGTTCAGTCCATTCCGAACATCGCGAGCCTGTTAAAGGCGGCATCCGTTATTCTCTTCATGCTGATCAAGACGAAGTCGAAGCGTTAGCTGCTCTCATGACTTACAAGTGCGCGCTGGTTGAAGCTCCATTTGGTGGTTCAAAAGGGGCTCTTGTGATTGATCCTACTGCGTGGGAACCTCATGAACTTGAGCGAATTACGAGGCGTTTTACTCAAGAACTCGCTAAACGACATTTAATAAGCCCAGCGCAAAATGTACCCGCACCCGATATGGGAACCGGCGAACGCGAGATGGCTTGGATGGCCGATGAGTATAAGCGCCTGAATCCAAACGAACTAAATAGCTGGGCATGTGTTACGGGTAAGCCAGTCAGCAAAGGTGGTATTCGGGGCCGTGTAGAAGCAACAGGGCGAGGCGTTCAGTACGCATTGCGAGAATGCTTTCGACATCCTAAAGATTTAGAGTTCGCAGGTGTTACACCAGGTCTCAAAGATAAGCGCATAGTCGTTCAAGGTCTGGGTAACGTGGGATATCACGCAGCGCAATTTTTGTCGCAAGAAGATGAAGCCATTGTTGTTGGGGTCATTGAACGTGACGGCGCTGTCGTTGACGAGTCTGGGATAGATATTGATGGGTTGCATATGCATATCCACAAAAACGGCGGTGTTAAAGGGTATAAGGGCTATACCGAGGACTCTGCTAGTGTGTTGGCAATGGAGTGTGACATCATGATTCCAGCGGCGCTGGAAGGTGTAATCACAGTCGACAACGCGAATGACATTAAAGCAAAAATCATTATTGAGGCGGCTAATGGTCCGATTACATTTACGGCTAATCAGATTCTGTTAGATCGAAAGTGTCTGATCATTCCTGATCTATATGCAAATGCGGGTGGTGTAACGGTTTCGTATTTCGAATGGGTTAAGAATTTGAGTCACATCCGTTTTGGCCGACTCGGTCGCAGACAAGCCGAAAACCAAATGATTAATATTCTTTCCGCCGTTGAAGAATTGGTAGGTAAGAAAGTGCCTGAAGGTTGGCGTGACAAAATTATTGAGGGTCCTACGGAGTTAGACTTGGTTCGCTCTGGTCTTGATGACGTTATGCGAGAGGGCTATGCGTCCATCAGTGCGAAATGGAATAATGACAGTCGTATTCCTGACTTGCGCACCGCAGCGATGATGATTGCTATTGAGCGTATTAGTGATTCGTATTCATCGTTAGGTATATAAACCACCCGCAGGAATAAGAAGTAGCTAGACAGCAGTAATTTGAGTTAGCAAAAAGCCTAGATCGTATTTAGCGATCTAGGCTTTTTTAATTTTGCAGCAGACCTAACAACGCGTAGCTCAGCTAGCGCGTGTTAGATATTAAAAAGAGCACCTACGATTTATGATGCAACAGTTCTTCGATCTCATCGTCGTCGACCAAGCCTGCATTTGGATCGTTATAAATAGACAGATCCATTTTGCCTTCACTCTTAGCAACAATAGTTGTCACTACGGCGTCACCTGTAACGTTGACGGCGGTACGGGTCATATCCAGTAAGCGATCAACACCGATGATAATGCCAATAGCTTCTACAGGTAGGCCTACCTGATTGAATACCAGAGTAAGCATCACGAGACCAACTGACGGAACGGCCGCAGTTCCTATCGACGCTAAAACAGCTGTAACAACAACGGTTACGTAACCACCTAAACCCAGATCAACAGCGTAAAGGTTGGCGATAAAAACAGTCGCGACCCCTTGCATAATAGCTGTGCCATCCATGTTAATGGTTGCGCCAAATGGAACACTAAATGAAGACACGGCGCGATCTACGCCCAGACGCTCTTGAACGGTACGAAGGGTGATTGGGATTGTTGCGCCAGAGCTGGATGTAGAAAACGCAAACAACTGAACATTTCGAATCTTAGTTAAGAACGTTTTGATGTTTAAACCGCTCAATGCTTTTAGCAAAAGCATTTGCGTTACTAGTGCGTGGAATAACAACGCTGCGATAACGACCAAGAAGTAGCCCGAAAGCTGGGCGACTAAGTCTAATCCAAGTTCGGCAACGGCTTTACCAACCAAGCAGAACACAGCATACGGTGCGAGCAACATCACCATTTCGACCATGCGCATGATTACTCGGTTAATTTGTTCGATCAACGACACAAGGTCCGCAGAGCGTTTTACTTCAATTAGTAGCGCTATGCCGAAAAATATGGCGAAAAAGATAACCGCTAACATCTCGCTGTTAGCCATTGCCTGAAAAATATTGCTTGGAACTATGCCAACTAAAATTTCAGAGAACGACTTACCCGCTTCTTTACCGGCAAACCCTCCTTCAAATGGAATAGTCATGTTTTCGCCAATGCCAGAGAACACAGCGAAAGCAATTGCGGTTGTGATGGCAATTGCGGTAGTAATTATGTAGAGCGCGAAAGACTTGGAGCCAATCTTGCCCAATAGCTTAATATCGCCAATACCAATGATGCCGGGAATCAGTGAGAACAAAACTAGAGGAACAACAAGCATTTTTAGGCCATTTACAAATATTTGGCCAACGACGAAAAACACACCCTCAATAATATTGGTCTGAATCCACGGGTTACTCGCCAGTTCAGACCAATTAAGGCCAAGACCAACGGCTATTCCGAGTATGAGTGCGAGTAAGACTTGATTTGCGAGATTCATTGTAATGACTCTTTGTTTTTTTGACTTTCAAACAGTGTAGACGATTCAGTAGATTCAGGCCAACCTCATGTTTAGGTGATTAGTGTGAAAACTGAGTATTAATTGCGTGTTGAGGTCGGCCGTGTTTTTATCGGGGGACCAAAACACTCGTTGTTAATATGTCCATAAAAAAAGCGACACTCTCTCAAGTATCGCTTTTTTTGTATCGACAGAGGTGTTCAGCTGCCGACAAATATAGTTGCTGCTTATTTCAAGAACTTACCAGCAAGATTGGCAAGGCCTGATAATCCGCCTACAGCATCTAACAGATTGCCGTCGCTAGAAGACTTATCGACTACCTGAGGTAGCATTTCACGCAGACCTGCGAGTAACTCATCTTGATTTGCGCCTAGCTGTGAAGCCGCTTCTTTAAGCTTATCGCTGCCTAATAGAGACTCAATTTGTGAAGGTGATATGTCAGCGTTAGAACCGTTGCCTAACCAAGACTCCGCTATATCTGCCAAACCGCCGCCTTGAAGGCTGCCTACGATCGAGCCCAAATCTATTCCTTGGCCACCAGAGCCGCCTAATAGATTTCCAATTACAGATTGTAGCAAGTCATCATTGTTGCTAGCTGAACTGCTTAGCTTAGATGCTAGAACTTGAGTGGCTAATTTCATCATATCCATGGTATCGAATCCCTCATATAGGATTTAAGTTGGAACGCAAAATGCGCGCTATACCCTATTATTAACTAACTGGTCTGAAATTGCAGAGCCATGCTGTAAAGAATTGTGTCAATACGCTGAAATAGTCTGAAAAAACAAAGGCTTTTAGTCACTAAAACCTGTTGAAACTCCTATGGGGGTTTGATATTGTCCGCATCCTAATTTTAGACGCGTAGCTCAGTTGGTTAGAGCACCACCTTGACATGGTGGGGGTCGTTGGTTCGAATCCAATCGCGTCTACCAAAATTGGGTTATGTGAACGCATCTTTTAAGAAGTGCGCTCATATTCGCAAAAAATACGCAGTTATTGAATTAAAGGCCTTTTTGAAGCTGCATTTTGATTTAAAATACGCGGCTTGTGTAAAAAGCAAAAGCATTGAATGTGTACAGAAAAACATGAGATTCAGAAAAGCTTAAAAAGTGTTTTGAGTCATTACTTAGAAACTTAAAGAGGTATCACCATAGCCATCAAGAAACAGCAACGTGTCAATAACGCAATTAAGGCCACTGAGGTCCGGGTTATTGGTGCAGACGGGGAGCAAGCCGGTATTTTGAGTCTCGCAGACGCAATGCGTCTAGCCGAAGATTCTGAGCTCGATTTAGTCGAAATTTCACCTAACGCCGATCCGCCTGTATGTAGGGTTATGGATTACGGCAAGTTTTTGTACGAAGACAGCAAGCAAAAAGCAGCTGCTCGTAAGAACCAAAAACAGACTCAGGTGAAAGAGATTAAGTTCCGTCCTGGTACAGATATTGGCGATTACAATATTAAGTTAAGAAAGTTACGAGAATTCTTAGACAGCGGCGATAAAACAAAAGTTACTATTCGCTTCCGTGGTCGTGAAATGGCGCATAAGGATCTCGGTATTAAATTGTTAAAACGAGTCGAGACGGATTTAGAGGACATAGGAGCTGTTGAACAGTTTCCAAAACTCGAAGGTCGTCAAATGGTGATGGTTTTAGGACCTCTTAAGAAATAAGAGCGTCCTGAAGAAAAGAGCCTCGCAAGAAATAGACTGGTTAGAAAAGTTTTGAGGTAAGTGCCTCAAACAACGGGCCGAAGAAGTCACACTTTTAAACTTCTTTCGGCTATCAATAATGGCAACTGGCGATTAAGCCTGGAGAAATTATGCCTAAAATTAAAAGTCACAGCGGTGCTGCCAAGCGCTTCAAGAAAACTGGTAGCGGTAAGTTCAAACGCTCTCAGTCGCACTTGCGTCATATTTTGACCAAGAAATCGACTAAACGTAAAAGACATTTACGCTCAACACTTATGGCTGAACCTTGTGATGCCAAGTTGATCCGTAGAATGTTGCCTTACGCCTAAACTAATAACCTTTTAGTGAGAGAAAGAAATGCCTAGAGTAAAAAGGGGCGTCACCGCCCGAGCAAAACACAAGAAGGTCATTAGCCAAGCAAAGGGTTATCGTGGCCGTAATAAGAACGTCTTCCGCGTTGCTAAACAAGCAGTAACCCGTGCAGGACAATATGAATACCGAGATCGTCGTCAGAAGAAACGTCAATTCCGCCGTTTGTGGATTACACGTATCAGTGCTGCTGCTAAGATAAACGGAATGAACTACAGCCGTTTCATGAACGGTCTGAGTCGTGCAGAGATTGAATTGGATCGTAAGGTTCTTGCCGATATCGCTGTACATGACCCAGCTGCGTTCGCTGGACTAGCCGAGAAAGCAAAAGCGGCATTGGCTGTCTAGTCTAATCGCTTAGTTTTAGATCGGTTAAAGCAAAAAAGGAAGGCTTAGCCTTCCTTTTTTGTTATGTGCGTCGTTGAGATTGTGTTCTGCGCTTCATTGAAGTGTGGCTTTCTGTTTCATTGTTGCTGTATCAACGGTTAAGAAGGTATAAGCCGTTAAAAAGTGTAAGTCAGTCTGGTAAGCTTAACGGCTTGCTCCAAATTACTTATGTAAGTAGCTGGCTAAGTCGCTAGTGTTAGGTTAAATAATCCGCCGTTTAGGCAACTATTTTCTGTGATTAGTATGGATATTCAATTCGAATCAAGTCTGCAAGCCATCTTGGCTAAAGCCTTAGGAGACGTTGCACAAGCAACCAACCCTTCAGAGCTAGAGCAGCTCAGAGTGCATTACCTAGGCAAGAAGGGTGAACTCACTCAACAACTTAAGCAGATTGGTAGTTTACCGCCCGAACAGAGACCATTGTTTGGGGATCGCGTAAACCAGGTTAAGGCTGAATTAGCAGGCGCTCTAAATGAGCGTAAAATAGCACTAGATAGCCTCGCGTTAGAAGCGTCAATCGCTCGCGAGTCAATTGATGTGAGTTTGGCTGGTCGTGGTAAAGCGACTGGTGGCATTCACCCTGTCACGCGAACCATGCAACGCATTGAAGACATTTTCGTGGCGATGGGGTTTGGCGTGGCCGAGGGTCCAGAGATTGAGGACGATTTTCATAACTTTGAAGCACTGAATATTCCGGCAGAGCACCCAGCACGTGCCATGCACGATACGTTTTACGTAGATTCGTCGCATATTAAGAAAACGGCTAACAATGCGCATGAATCGCATTTATTACGTACGCATACGTCGCCAGTACAAGCTCGATTTATGCTTGATTCAAAGCCGCCGATTAATATTATTGCGCCGGGCAGAGTATATCGTTGTGATTCTGACGTAACCCATACACCGATGTTCCATCAAGTAGAAGGGCTAATGGTCGATGAAGGTATTTCCTTTGCAGACTTAAAAGGTGTGCTCACCAGTTTCTTGCAACAGTTTTTTGAAGCGGATCTAAGTATTCGGCTTCGACCTTCGTACTTTCCATTTACTGAGCCTTCAGCTGAAGTAGATATTAGCTGTGTGTTTTGCACTAAAGGGTGCCGTATTTGTAAGCACACAGGATGGATCGAAGTTTTAGGTAGCGGAATGGTTCACCCTGAAGTGTTTAGACACGTTGGTATTGATTCTGAAAAATACACAGGTTTCGCGTTTGGCCTCGGTGTCGAACGCTTAACCATGCTGCGTTATGGCGTAGATGATTTACGTCTCTTTTTTGATAACGACCTTGGTTTCTTGGAGCAGTTGCAATGATCGTCAGTGAACACTGGTTGCGCGATTGGATTAGTACCGATTTAAGTGCGACACAAATTGCCGAACGGTTAACGCACGCCGGTCTTGAAGTAGATGGCGTGGCTAACTTGCCGGGCAAGGTCGAAAATCTCGTAATAGGACAGGTTAAATCTGTTGCTAAGCACCCCGATGCAGATCGTTTGAATCTAACGCAGGTTGATGTGGGTGATCAGGTCCTAGAAATCGTGTGCGGTGCAGCCAATGTACGCGAGGGGATGCTGGTAGCCGTTGCGATGATCGGCGCTAAGTTACCTAATGGATTAAAGATTAAGAAGGCCAAGGTACGCGGTGTAGAGTCCATGGGGATGTTGTGCTCAGCGTCGGAGTTGGGTTTGGAAGACGATTCTAGTGGCATACTAGACTTAGACGAAGATGCCACGCTAGGAGGTCGCGTTGACGAATACCTGGGATTAGACGATGCACTGATCGACATCGACTTAACACCTAACCGCGGCGATTGTTTGAGTGTGCGCGGAATTGCACGAGAGTTAAGAGTGTTGGTCGATGGTGACTACCATCCGCTTGAAGTCGGTGAGCAGTTGTCGACTCTGAGCGACACTATCGAGATTGAAATTGCTGAGTCTAGTCGTTGCCCAAAATATCTGGCGCGAGTTGTTAAAGGTGTCGATGTGGGTGCAAGCACGCCATTGTGGATGCGCGAACGATTGCGTCGCAGTGGCCTGCGACCTATAAGCCCTGTGGTCGATATAACCAACTACGTCATGTTAGAAATGGGCCAGCCTATGCATGCGTTTGATTTAGGCAAACTTAACGACAAGATTGTGGTTAGGCGAGCGAAAGCGGGCGAGACGATTAATCTTTTAGATGGATCCGAAGCTACTTTAGACGACGATACGCTTGTGATTGCCGATGCAAAAGCCCCGGTTGCGATTGCTGGCGTTATGGGTGGGCAGGATAGTGCGATTGATGATTCATCAACTAATATTGTGTTTGAATCAGCTCACTTCACGCGTAAGTCTGCCGCAGGCACTGCGCGTAAATATGGTCTGCACACTGACTCATCACACCGTTTTGAGCGTGGTGTTGATCCCCAGTTACCACGCGAAGCTATCGAGCGCGCGACTGAGTTGTTACTGGAAATATGCGGCGGCGAAGCGGGCCCCGTGTGCGATTCGTCTACACACGATAAAATCGCTAATAAGGTAGTTGAAGTGCGTTTTGAGCGCTTAAAGCAATTGCTGGGTATGCCATTGGAAAAGGCCGAAGTAACCGGCATTCTCAAGCGAGTGAGCGAACAAGTTGAAGAGATTGAGTCGGGCTGGCGTGTTACTGCTCCGAGTTATCGTTTTGATGTTGAATACGAAGCCGACCTGGTAGAAGAAGTAGCTCGAGTGAAGGGTTACGATAATATTCCTACAACAATTCCAAAAATCGCGCCGCGTAGTAAAGTAGCCTCGGAGTCATCTGTGTCGCTTCGCAAGTTGCGTCAAAGTTTGGTGGCTCGAGATTTTTTTGAAAGCATTAGTTACAGTTTTGTTGATCCTTCAGACCTCATGCCATTTGGTGATGAAGAGCCGGTTAAGGTCAGTAATCCACTAGCCGACAACTTGTCGGTAATGCGCACAAGCCTTCTACCGGGCTTGATTAAGACAGCGCAATTCAATTTAAATCGTCAGCATGACCGAATTCGCATTTTTGAATTAGGCGCAACTTATCATAAAGCCGACGATGGTTTTACCGAAGTTCAACGAATCGCCGGATTAGTCACGGGGCCTTTACAGCCAGTGCAATGGGGTTTAGATAACGCGCGTTCGGTCGACTTTTTTGACCTTAAAGGCGATTTAGAGGCGTTGCTTGACTTAACTGGGTCTCGACAAGGCTTTGCATTCCAGCGTGCTGAGTTTGATGGGTTACATCCTGGTCAAAGTGCCAATGTGATTGGCATTGATAACGGTTCAGTCATCGGTCGTATTGCGCGCTTACACCCGGCGGTTGAGAAGCAATACGATTTGAGTACGGGTACTTTTGTTTTCGAACTTGATGTAAAAAGTGCTTTTTCAGCAAGGTTGCCTGAATTTAAGGGCATATCAAAATTCCCAGAATCTAAACGAGATTTGTCGGTGGTCGTTGATAAAACCGTTGTTGTTGCTGAGTTGATGACTGCGGTACGAAAAGCTGTAGGAAAACAGCTAGTAGACCTTACTCTGTTTGACGTTTACCAAGGGCAGGGAGTTGGTGAAGGTAAGCAAAGCTTATCTATAAAGTTGACTTTGCGAGAGCGGGAACGGACTCTTACAGACGAAGAAAGCCAGCAGTGTGTTGCGAAGGCTCTCAACGTTTTGGAAACGCGATTTGGTGCAGCACTTAGGTAAAAGTTGCGATACGACGCATTTACGTCTATAAAGATAAGCATAAAGAACGTTGGTCATCATCACCTGGCGTTCAATAATAATGAAAAGGATAGTGAGAATGGCAATAACTAAAGCTGACTTAGCGTTAACTTTGCATGGTGAAATCGGCCTTAATAAGCGCGAGTCTAAAGAGTTCGTTGAAGAGTTTTTTGAGGCCATTAAATCCTCGCTTCAACATGGCAGCGCAGTGAAGTTATCAGGCTTCGGTAACTTTGGCTTACGCGACAAGCCTTCAAGGCCCGGAAGAAATCCAAAGACGGGCGAAGAGATTCCTATTTCAGCTAGACGAGTGGTGACCTTTAAGGCGAGCCAGAAACTCAAGGATTCAATTGACCATAACTCTGTTGAATTACGAGAGCAATTGGGGTTAGATTAATAACATCAAAGTGCCGACCTATAATTTTTCTCTAATAATCATTTATCTATATGAATTAATTGGCTATTTTTGAAGAAAATTGCCATGCAAGATGCATTGCTTGCTGTTAGACTCAGTTTTTAAAGACACGAATTTGAAAGAATCACACGGGTAGACCACATACATGCTTGATCCAAGGGATAACGCCACCCTACCGCCAATACCGAGTAAACGCTACTTCACTATCGGTGAAGTGAGCGAGTTGTGCATGGTTAAACCACATGTACTACGCTATTGGGAGCAAGAGTTTTCGCAACTCAATCCAGTTAAGCGGCGTGGTAATCGTCGTTACTATCAAAGGCACGAAGTTCAGCTAATTCGTCGAATTCGTAGCTTGCTCTACATTGAAGGTTTTACTATCAGTGGTGCAAAAAACCAAATTGAAACTGAAGCTTCAGGCGATCAAAATGCCACAACTCCAGTTCGTAAGAAAATGGTTGAGGAGTTGATCCACGAAATTGATGAAGTCGTTGCTATTCTCTCTGAATAGCTTAAAATCCGCCTTCAGTTCGGGGTGTAGCGCAGCCTGGTAGCGCACCGCAATGGGGTTGCGGTGGTCGGAGGTTCAAATCCTCTCACCCCGACCATTTTATCTTCTAAAAACCCCCTTCGTTTTTTTCAAATCTAAATCACAAACTGCGTTCTGAATCCTAAGTTCCCAGCTATACTTTCCAATTGTACTTCCAACGCAAACCCCTGAAACTCTGAGTCCAAAAATAGGCTTAAACTAATTGTGAACGTCCACCTTTTTTCGACCCCACAAATGTATGTTTAAAGACTCCATAAATCAGTCTCGTCAGCAGGGCATTGGAATGACTTCAGAGCGTACACGTTTGCGCATGATTGCGGAGTTGCGGGATCTTGGTATAAAGGATTTATCGGTTTTACACGTCATGTCCAAATTACCTCGACACATGTTTGTCGACGAGGCGATCTCGTGCCGAGCCTATGAAAATACTGCATTGCCGATTGGTCACGGCCAGACTATTTCGCAACCGTATACCGTTGCTTTAATGACCCAGACCTTGTTAAACAAGCCACGAAAAAATGTGTTAGAAATTGGCACAGGCTGTGGTTATCAAACCGCTGTGCTTT
>Ga0209193_1000294_pt1 | contig 36080 bp, 61 predicted proteins | sample COGITO_mtgs_1003_FD_185515 | JGI IMG/M metagenome (GOLD analysis project Ga0209193, IMG submission 185515) | Pelagic marine microbial communities from North Sea - COGITO_mtgs_100330 (SPAdes) (version 2) | ecosystem: Environmental > Aquatic > Marine > Epipelagic ...
CACACATGCCTTAATGATGTCGTAAGATATTGGGTTAGGGCCACTCATGCCGTAAGTTCTACCATCGTGTAGTTCTATAAAGGTAGACCATAAGTGGGAAGCTGCGTCAGGGAAGATTGCATCAGCATTAGCTTGTTCAACCTCGGCTAGTTCTTTGCCTAACTGTTTGGCGACTTGGGCTAGGTGGTCGGCCTCAGTAGCTTTACCTTTACTACCTGAGACCTTCCTACCCATCTTAAAGGAATACTCAGCGTACTCCTCAAGTTCAGCCCTTACTTGTCCAAAAAAGCCTGAGCATCACCCAAGGCAGCATCCACTTGCTCACGAACCCAAGGGAGTGCTTCAAACACTTCTCGTACCTTAGCTTCTGTGCAATCTGGTTGTTCACCACTGAGGGTAATGTTCCATCCACTCACGCACTTAACCAGAAGGTCTAATGCGGATGCTTCAATTTCCTCAGCAGTGAGGTTGAGCTTACCACCAGTCCGTTGCGCTTTCATCAAGCGGCGGTTCTGTTGAGCGTGAGAGATAGTTTTGTATTTCTTCGAGTATGGCCCATGTACTGTAATGGTCATCTCTGAACGATCCTCATTAGTTAGGATTTCAGAGTTAACGGGGTTGTACAGGGTTACATCTGTAGTTTCTTTTGTAGTACCAATGTTCATCAAGTCCATATCGGGATTCCTTATGATGTGTTGTCGAGATTGTGTCAGGTGATTGGTAGAAGTGAGCGGGAGCCTCACCCGACAGAAACCCCCGCTCTACCCTAGCTAGGGATTAGGATGTGCGAGTCATCTTCAAGTTTGTACCTTCAACGCTGTCGTACAGTGCAACGAATGGCAGTGTAATCAGACGAGACTGAGGGTTTTGAAGTGGTACAGACGCACCATTATACTTTACACGGGGGAACTCAAATGTATATGCGTTGGAGCCTGTAGGATCGTCAACAGACACTGTGATTGAGCTTTCGGTTTCGTTCAAGAACTTGTTGATGAGTGTTTCATCTTCATAGTAAACTGTCATTGTACCTTCAACGACAGCACTACCAAATTCAAGAGATTGTGCATTATCAGCACCAACTACGAAGGTGGGAGCCAGAGAGTTGGAGAGGCTAAAGTCAATCGAAGTCACGATGGAAATACCTGAGCCACCATCTGTGATAGTACCTGAGTAGCTATCGAAAGGTGAGTTAGTTGTCGAAGCTGTTGGTGTACCACCAGTGGAACCTGTTGTACCAGCCTGTGTCATACCTTTGCCAACCATGTCGAAAGTCGCTGTGACCATCTGGTTAGGGGCAATGGAGAAGCTGGCGGTAGATACAGCCAAACCTGTGAACAAACGGAACTGAGCGATGTCGTTAGCTGCATCTTCCATTGTGAAGTATTTGGGTGTAGTACCAACCTTCAAAACGTCTGTAGCGTATGAGTTAAAGAAAGCTGATTCCAGAAGCTCATCATAGTCGCCTTTACGAAGATCAACTTCGATAGAGCCACCAGCTTGTTTGTTACCGTGACGGTCAACTCGTGTCATACGGTCAGCTTGGATTTCATTACCTTCAACACGGTCTTTGGTCAAGTCCAGAGAGTGTGAGTTAATCGGAAGGTTGGCGAAAGTGGGTGTAGATGGCGTAGTGCCGAAAGAAGTCTCTGCGATGTATGAGAGACTGGAACGGCTACCTTGTGCAAAAGCCATGTTTATTCTCCTTCAAGAATAGTATTAGTATATGTTGGTTTCTTAGCTTTGGGCTTTTCCGTGCAGGAAGGGTCAACAGCCGTAGCTACATTAGCGGGAACCTCATCTCCGATGAGATATGTCTTGCCTGAGTAGACAAAATTCTTACTTGCTTTGGTCATAGTGGTTCTTTCTTTATGAGTAGATATACCAGCCGATATTAACTACCGTGTAATACCACGGACTATCTACAAAGCCATTATCTCTCTCAGCGTAGTCAATAGAAACTATGAAAGTCTCAGCTTCACCGTTAGTAAAAGAAATGTCAGTCGTGGCTTCAAAGGCTGTCATAACCTTGTTGGCTATATCATCAGCAGTAGCGGGGCCATTACCTTCGGGTGTGTAACAGAATACACGGAAGACACCTTGATACCGTTGTTGTGGATTTAAGCCTCGTACAGCGGGTCTACGAGACGTTGGGACAAAGGACACCTTAAGGAAGCTAGTGCCTGTCTGTGGCTCAAATGAGACGTTCTCATAGGCTATTCCAGACGGTAGTCCAGCGGTGTTAGCTAAGTGGCTCTCAAGAGCGGCACGAATGTCGTTGTAAATACTCATCCGAACTGGTTCCTAATCTTTGCGAAGACATGATAGCCTGAGCGTTTCCAGTTAGCACCATCCTCGACATCTCTAGCGTGAGGCGCACGATTTCGAAGGGTAAACCTAGCATTACCAGACTCTAGCATCGCCTCAAAATCTATCCTGTCTATGTCAGCGACAAGTTGAGAGTACGCTTGGTCTTTCATGGCTTGTGGGTTCTGGTTCTTAGGTTTGTTATTTGAGCTTCTGCTACGTCCACCACCGAAACCAGCAGGGCCAATGGAAAATGAGGTTACATAAGCGCCTGTGTCGATAGACTGGTCAGGGACAGCAACATAAACTGCGTAGGAAGCTATCACATCGAACTGTTGTTCAACCTCTTCTGCAACTTTATCCTCTATCTTATTCTTAAAGGCGTTCATCGTGGCTTGAATACTCATTACTCACGAACCTCGCAGACATAGCAAATGGCAACACCATCACTGTAGAAGGTTTGTACCGACACGATCTCGTATGTATTACCGAGGCCGATAACCTTGTCTTCATCGTCAGGGACGACAGCAAGACCTAGTGCTGGGATTATGCAGCGGCTAGACCCACGACGAACTTCGTCACCAATAGGAAGCCCCACAGAGAAATTAAAGAAGTAAGAACTCACGGTATAGTCAGTGGTAGCTGCACCATCTACTGCACCAGTAGCAGGGTTATAGGTTCCAGCCGTACTGGTCTTCCTTAGTGTTACATCTGAGCCAAAGTCTCTTACGAGGTTTAGCAAGTCAAAGGAGCGGAATGACATATCTTACTCCTTATTCGTATTCAGGTGTTTGGTAGCTTGGTGGGTTCTTAAAACGATCTCTGCGGAATGAGCCTTCGATACGGTTAGTGTTTCTCCGTACAGCTTCAACGGTACTCTTAGTGATACCCCCAGCTAGGACACCCACCGAAGCACCTGCGGTTTTACCTTGATACTCTAGGTTATCTGCAAGTGCCATGTATTGTTTGGCTAGGTCTGAGTAGTCGGCACTCAAAGCACCACTTAGTTGTGTCGTTACCTGTCGGGAGTATTTAGAGGCAATGACACGGGCAATCCAAGCACCTGAGTAGTAAACATTGTTACCATTCTCAGATAGAGCAAACGTGACCTCTTCGTTCTGTACTTGCTGATCTTCGGTATTAGTGTCACCGATTAAAAGACGCACTGTATTGAGACGACCAGAGGCCGTGGTAGTGTCCAAGTCTGTAGGATCGTAAGACCATGCCATGTAAGTCGTCTCCTGAGTGCCAGCGAACTGGTGTTGTTATTAGTCAGCGAGAACCTTGTCTCGAATGTCGTAGAAGTCTTCTGTAATCCAGCGATTAACATTAAGGAAGCGTCTGATTAGACCACGTTGCTTGTCGTCAATCTTAGACTTCTTACACTTCTTAGCTTCAAACTCTGTCTTACTGGAGGTACGTTTGTTTACCTCGACATTAAGTAAGTTCACTAAGGTCTCTAAGTCTTTACCAGCTAGTTCAGACAGTCGATCTCCAACCTTGTTCTGAACCTCTAGTTCTTTATTGTGGTGAATGTAACCAGAGGCGTATAGGGTAGCAACCTTGTCTTGGTCTATTCCTCGCTCTGCCCAGTTAAAGTGATCTCCACGTTTCCAATTCGTATTATCCGCCAGTAAAGGCATCTTGATAAACACAGGCCAATCGACCTGCCAACCCAAGTATGTGGGGTGCATAGGGACTCTCCATTATATGAATACTGTTATGTTCTGTTATATATTGGGTTGTACCCCAAGCCGTTAAGCTCAGGGTACACCTTAGTCTATGTAGATTAGGCTACTACGGCTGAGAAGAAGTAACCCAAGTCAGCGCCTGTGACTTTCATGTCATAGGACATTTTAACTTGGATGTGTTCTGCAACCTGTTGACGCTTGAGAGCATCGTCAGAGAAGGACTCAACGGTAACACCGAGGTTGTTTACGCCAGGAACTGAGTTCCATGCGAATGTCAAACCAGCGGCAGGGGTCATCAGACCTGATGCACGAGGTGTGTGTACCAACAGAGCGTTCTTACCACCGATGAAAGAGTTGCTTTCAGCAATACCTTCGGCAGAACCGTTCTTGACTGCTTCCATGACGTAGAAGTTTTCTACCTCAAAGATTTCTGCCAGTTTAGCATCTGTAATCAAAGCTGTGTTTGATACAGTTGCGCCACCGTTCAAACGGGCAAGGATGTCTGGGTGGTTAACCAAGATGTCACGAACTTCTTTACCAACAACCATTGTGTTTGGCTTGAAGCCACCTGATGCCAACTGCATGGTGCGACGACCAGTAGTTACATCAGTGATTGGTGTAGAGTTAGTGTAGTCAGACCACAGGTTTGCAGGAGTTACGTCTGTAGTCCAGACGCCAGCCTTAAAGAATGTGTCAGCGAAACGCTCTTCACGGTCGATCAACAAGCGAGTTGTCAATGTCTGTGCGCCAGCGGAACGGATTTCCAACATTGCATCTTCGTTAGCAATAGTCTGCTCATCGAAGTCCATGCCGAGGCCATAAACGTCAGCGTAGTAAGCGGCGTTAGAAACTGCCATACCGATACGGTTAACTTCTGTGCGTGGCGCAAGTTTCTTTACGTCACCAGAGCGGTTCATGTTCGCACGGTCATAGATGTAATACTTGTCAGACTGACGAGCAACACCTACGGTTGGGAATACTTTATCAGCGACAAAGTTAGTTTGTTCTTGTACATAGGCCAGTGTCAAGTTAGACAACGGCTGGTCGATATGTACCTGTGATGGGGTCAAAAGTGGCATTAGATTATTCCTTTAAATGCTAGATTAGGCTGCTACGTTGCCGCCTTGGATCATTTCGATTTCGATGATCTGACCATCTACGCCATCTTCACGGGCATAACCAAGTACAACATCACCAGTGGCAGCCAAGAGGGCAGTACCGTCAGCGCCAGTTTGGATTTGGTCGCCAGCAGTGATAGCACCACCAGCTTCTACCATTACGGAGCCAGAGACACATACTGTTACAGCAGCACCAGCGGCAGCACCAGCGAGACATACGCCCATAGCGTTCTCACCAGCAGAATCAGCCAGATCAACTTGACCATCGGCTTCCAGAGTTACGAATTTGAATTGTGCTGTAGAAAGGTCTTCCCCAGCGATGAAAGTGCGGTTATCACGAGACTGCATAACGGCCATTGTTATTCCCCTTTGTAGGATTTAGTGATGAGTGCTTTGCCTTCGTCGGTCTTAGCTACAGCAGCATAAGCCTTGGCGAACTCACTCTTTTTCAGTTGGTTTTCGTCCATGTAGGACTTCACGAGAGCATCCAGTTTGTCAGCAGAGGTAGCGAACTCACCGTCTACATCGGACTTACCAAATTCTTGCATGGAGGCTTCAAAAGCTGCATCAGCGGCCTTGAGCATTACCATAATTGCTTCATCTTCTGAGAATGATTTCAGAAGTGACTTAGCTGCACCAGTTTCAAAGTGTGGCAGAACTTCTTCCGCTTTCTTTGTCAACTCAAGGTCAGCCTTTTCGATTTCATGTTCACGCTTGGCTACAGCAGCAGCTTCGAGTGCTTTCAGGACTGGGGCTGGGATGTCGCTCTTAGCTACCATCTCACCGTCGATGTCCATCATTTCTTCTTCCGCTTTCTTTTCGATTGAGTCGGCACGGATAACGTAACCATTGTCAATCAAACCTTTGCGGAGATGTTGGTTCTCAGCAGAAAGACGATCAAAGTCAGCCTTAAGTGCTTCAACGTCAACTTCGGGAGCTTCTACAGCCTCAAGGTCAGACTTCTCAGCGACCTCTTCAACAGCTTCATCAGCTTTTTCCATGTCGTAATCGAGAGCTTTCATAGCTTCGCCACGTCCACAACCTTTGTCATCCATGTACGCCTTTACTTTGGCTTCCATATCTTCATTCATTTTCGTAATTTCCTCTTCGGAATTGTCACGCTTGAAGAGGGAAACCATTGCTTGTGCATTGGCTGGACGATCCACAAGGGAAAGTTCTTCAAGGTGCAAGTTTTTCAGGAGATTAGGCAAGTTAGATTTCCTCCTTAATAGCACGTCCACCTATAGAGAACGCAGCGAGTTCACCAGATTTGACCATATCCCAGACGGTATCATCGAATACTTTGTAAGCGACAACCCACCCTTCACGATCAGACTGGATACCAAGAGCATCACCAATTTCTTTAGTGATAGGAAGAGAGTGGACAACTACGCCAACTTGATCTCCAACGTGCATAGCCTTGCCGACCCGCACATGCTCCATAAATTCATTAACGGCTTTTACCAGTGTGCCAGCTTCGATAACGTCACCCTGACGATCAATAACGGCTTCACCTTTTTCTGTAACTACAGAAGCCCATCCGTAGACCATACGCTGTTCGTCGTCAGTCTTAAGGATTTTACCTTCAATATTCTTTGTCATTTCACCCACCGATGTGTTGGATTCCCACATACGACATGACCAGTAGCCAGCCGTTGTCTTATCTTTCTTGGTATCACAGGAATGGCGGGAGCGGAAATTGGCACGAGCCTTGGGATCGTCCCTACGGATTTCCATGTTGGGATCACCGAAAGCTACCCGTTTGACCTTGCCACCGTCCTGTACGAACACCTCAAACTTCTTGTTGCCACCTTTGATACGACGAGGCTTGTTCAGAGTGACAGTTTCACCTTGATACTCAGCCTTAGCGAAGTCTACCTTTAGTATCTCAGCTACAACGGCCCTGAGAGCCTCTATACGGCTCACTGATGGCTCTTCTGCCTCTTCGGTAGGCTCACCCCCTTCGTAGAACGAAATGTACGCCTCGTGGCTCTCTCCTGGCATGTACACAGCCTGTCCATCGTAGTCAGAGACGTGAGTAGCTCCACCCATGCCTAAGTCCATAGAACGAGAGATAGCTTCTGGCTCAGTAGTGAAGATGTCGTTAGCGTATTGTGCTTTACGGAGGGTAGATACTTTAGAACCAACTTTCATTAACTTGTAACCTTCGCTAGATAACCTTTGAATATACCAAATACGACTGCGTTGTTGTCAGATGTCTCACAACGAACACGAACGTCTGAGTTCTTTGGTACGATAATTGCGGGATCAAGGCTTATGTCAGAGTTTCCACCAGAGGAAGATGCTGTAAAGCAAGCCTTCTGTAAGAACACTCCGTCAGGTTCTTTTACTTCAATATAGAAATCTACTGCGGCAGATTGTTTAGCACTTACTGCACCGTAGAAACCTGTCATCACATAATAGTCTTCTTTGCTGAAAGTAGTTGCGGCCTTGAAGGACTGTTGGAAGCCCAGAGGAATGTCGATGTGTAGCTTTGTTGCATCTGTGGGTACTCCACCTGACACAGTTGTGTTTTCATATACAACCACTCTGCCACTGATCTCTGTGCTATCACTGTTGTATGCCCTAGAAACCCTAACTAGGTCTGTATCAAGGGCTACAGGGTTTTGACCCTCAAGAGTAACCGTCTGTTTTACAAAAGTGAAGTCTCCGTTTACATCTACTGTGTGACCCTCTACACCAATCTGTTGTGTATCGGATGAACTAGAAGAGGAGATAAAAGAAATGCTATTATCACTGACGTAAACTTCATTTCCACCAACTGTCCAAACTGTCTCAAGACCTGCTGCACCTAGTTCAGCGGAACGACCAAACTTAAGGAGAGACTTAGCTTTACGGTCAGTAGAAACTCTGTCACCATAGGTAGCCTCAATCTCACGTTCAGCCTGTACCAGTCGTCCATCAGGGACTTCGTATGCTCTTCTAGGCCAACCACCAAACATCTGTTCTATTTCCTTAGTTTCTTGAGCAATGATTGCGTTAGGATCAACTGGCTCACCAATATCAGGTATGAGTGCTACAATATCATCTGCTTCAATAACTATAGAGGAAGATAATGCGGCAGTGCCAAGTGCGGGTGGTTGAGTAGTTAGACTGTTGGGCGTTAATACAGACTCTTCGTTATACTCAGGTAAGCCTATTGTAGGTAAGCCAGAGGCTACATTGAGTATAGACAGGCTGTGATCTTGTGCTAAACTTGACTGAGGTACAACAGGAGACCCTGTAAGCAACCCTGATATTGTTAAGTCATGCTCTTGTGTAATACTTGGGCCACCTAAGACTGGTGTACCAAATGTAAGAACTACACTCGTTAGACTGTGGCCTTGAGTAAGACTTGGGGTCTGTAGTAACGGCGACCCAGTGGCAAAGCTAGTTACATCTAGGTCATGTGTTTGCGTCAGTGTAGGAGTATCTATCGACGGAGCTTGTGAGGCGACATTAGCTGCCGTAAGCTCTATGTTTAGTACGCCCCCATCATCGCCCAGAGGATTAGAGGCTAATGGGGAAAAGCCTAGCATTTAATTACCTCAAGCGTTCACTAATATCTCTTTGATTGTGTAGTTAGTTGTGGTTGCAGAACTTGGGGTGGCTAACAGCCTTACGTTACCACCAGATATGTCTACATCAAATGTTGCCAATGGCTCACCAGTGTAAATTTGAGCATACTCTGTAGCAAAAGCTGTAGTATCGTCGTGTACTATAAGGAGTTCAGATGTCTGCCTATCAGTTCCACGTTTAGCAGTGACTAGAAGTTTAGCGGAAGTGTAATCAGAGACCGCATAACTGGCTATAGCTGTCTGCGAAGTTGTAGAAGTATCAACTAATGTTTCCGCTAATCCGCCACCAGAAAAGTCTTGCGCTGTGGACGATGAGAACACATAAGCAGAGCCACTCAAGTTAATCCTCGACCCAGAGTTACTGCTTTCGACCACTGACCGTGTAAGTGTAGCAGAACCCCCGCTTACAACATCTACATAAACACTCAAAGTCCCAATAGTGCCACCTAAACGAGCTTCATAGAAAGTTAAGTTTTGGACACTTTGGCTCAAGGAAATCTGGGGACTTCTTAACCAGAATATGTCGTTGTTCACAACTGGAGAAGAGGATTCTGTGTAAACGTAGTAGTTTGTACCAGACGCACCAGTCGTCAAACCTGTGGATGAAGAGGGTGTACCACCCAAGTCCCTGTTCCACCTTTCTGATGTCGTGCCTGTGCCAAGACTAATAAAACTTGCGTCAGTGTAGTTAGTGTAACTGCCACTTGAGGTAGTCTGGAAGTTCTCTGTACTTGACTCAAAACTGTAAGTTGTTCCATCTACAGCAATTTGATCTAACTGAAGGTCAGCAAAGAAAGCTGTGCCACTAGCAGCAACCTGATGGCTGAAAACTAACCTTACGGTTGCTCCCGCATAAGCGGATAGGTTTACCGTTCTTTGAACCCACGAACCAGATTGACCAGAAACACTGAATAGGCTATCACTTAATCCTGTGGGCATACCTGAGATTATGCCAGTGCCTATTTCCCAATTATCTCCGTCCTCAACTACATACCTTAACTCGTCTCCAGTGACAGCACCCGCTGAGTAAAAATCTCTATAGCCTGTATCAGCAGAACCTAAAACTACTAGCTCACCAGTACCAGTCGTGCTGGTTGACACCTTGGCCCTATTTAATAACTTGACCATGAGTCACCTCTTATGCAGGATCAGGGATACCGACAGAGAATGACCCCAGTGAAAAAGTATTACCAGATGTTACAGACTGTGAAGCTGAGAGAGTGTTAGTAGCTAACAATCGTGAGTTTGTGGTATCTACTATGGCAAAGTGTGTGGCGGAACCTGTACCTGTCACAGAACCGTCAGATAAAGCCGCTACAGTAACTTCACGACCACCGCCAGAACGATCAGCAGGTTCGCCGATAGAAAGTGTAGTAGAATTACCAAGTGTGTAGGTGGAAGTTGCCTCAGCATACGTTGTGGCTTCTTGTGAAGTAATGTGTATAGCATTTGCCTCTGTGTCTAGCACAGAAAGGCCATTGTCAAATACTCTGTCTGATAAACTTGCCATTGTTACTCTTCCTCTTCAACTGTAGTGGGTTGACCAACATCAGGGTCATACTCTAAGTCAGCTATGTCCATAAGGTCTTTAACAACCTCTGGGTGTGAGGATACGTCAATGTTAGCGCCATTCAAGTTACGGAGGAAAGCTGCAACCTCACGGAGATCGTGCGGAGCGACATCACCAGCTTCGATAGTTGGCATCAGGTCATAATTCAGACCGTTCAACTGCCAAAGACGCTCGACCAACTGTTTGTTGAGAACGTCAACGATTGCTTGGATGTAACTCTCAAGCGCACGGAGGAACAGGTCTGTCTTCGACTTGGAGAGAGCATAAGAACCCCCAGAGGAACCAAGCAGAAGAAACTCAGAAAGGACACTACGGGCAATGTCATGCTGGTAACGACTTACGATTGGGTTAATGTCAATGTTGCGTTTACCATTGGATGCCATAAGCTCAATGTCAACTAATCTAGTGGAGGAAGGCGCTCCGTCTTTATCGGGGTAGGTGTCGGAAGGCAGTATAATGTAACCTTGCTCGTTGAACTTAACGTCTCGTAAGATTTGCTGCAAGTTGTGTACAAATCCTGACTGAGCAGAAGAAGCGTCCCCAGAAAGATACTCAGCGGGAATACGAGCGACAGGAATACCCGCAAGTTCTCGTTCAACCGCAATGGCCTCAATAGCCTGTAAGTTGTTAAGGTACTCGTAAGAAGTATAAGCGTTACGAAGAATACTACGTCCACTTGGATCACCATTTATTGAGGTAGTGCGGTAATACAAGGACTTATTAAGTGGGATATAGTTTCTGCTTGCCATAAGGCCAACTGACTGTTCAATACCTAGAACATCCCCAGTCTTCTGATCGACATCAAACTTGTTGATAGTCCAAGGCGCACGGGCTGCGATCTTACGCACACCAATACGTCCATCTGTGTACTTAGAGTTTTTCTTGTCAGAACGCTCGTTAGGGCCAACACGCCGCTTGTAGATAACCTCGAACCAACCAAAGCCATACGACAGAAACGACAAGGCTTCTGCAATGTGGTCATCTAGTGTATGATCCATGTCATCAAGAACGCTCTTAACGAAGTCAGCTTCCGCTTTAGCTGCATCACTGTCGTCAACTGGAGTTACATGAAGGTCAACATCACGAAGGATTTGCTCCACAGAATACATAACAGCGCCAACGGTACTATCATTGTCACGCATCTCACGATACTTGCGTATAGCTTTCTTGCCACGCAGTTCAGGGAGAAACTCATCAGCACGGATTTGACCGTTATGTGTGTTATCGCCAGCTACGCCAAGGGTTGCCTTAGCTTTGGCCTCTGAGAGCTTCTTAACCATGAGGTAGGTTCCATTATTATTTCTGTGAAAGTCCCTTGGCACTTGAGTAAGCGAGGGTCAGTTTGGGTTTCGCATATCCGTTAAGTGAGAGGTCTGTAATTGCCCATACACAGGCGTCAAGTCTATCTGGGGAACCAATCGACCCTAGTGGTTCCCATGTTCTCATTTGTGTCTCTAGTTCGTTCAGCGAAGCCCCATCAGGGGGATTAGCCACATGCTTAACTAAACCACGCTCGTACAATGCCGATACAGGTTCAGCCCTAGCGAACTTACCACGGGATGCTCTAACAGCCTTATAAGGTACTGTAGGGTCTTCTCCGTGGATCGTCTGCTTAACCATGTCACCACCTTGGTTAACCTCCGCTACAATACGGTCAGCTTGGTAGTGGTGATACAGTTGAATAGCTTTAGATGCCCAACCCTGTGGTGATAACCTATCAGTATAATCACCGAGGACGTAGGCAATACCGTTAATGTCAATACCTGCGACAATAATACCCGTCATGTCACTCTCCTTATTGGCAGTGACAGCGGGATCAAGTGCAACGACAATACGGGAAAGGTCTGGGACAGCCTCATGTTTGACTGAGGCATCATCTAGCATTACGGTAGTCCACAAGGCTCCTTGAGCTTCTTCTAGGACTTCAGCGTAAAGCTCTTGTCTACCTAGTCTAGTCCCTTCGTACTGCTCTTTAACAGCAGTGAGGTATGTGTTAGCTAGGTTGGCTGAGTTATCAAAGGTACTACCCGTGGTAACGACAGTCTTAGGGTCTTTGAGTATCTGGCGGATTAACTTAGTGGGCTTAGGGGTGGTCGTAACCATGATCCTTGGATGTTTACCCAGACGCATACAGAACTGTAGCATCTGCCAAGTGTCCATGTCCTTGTTCCAAGCAGCAGTCTCATCACACCATGCTAACTCAAACTGTGGCCCACGGAGGCGCTCAGGTTCCTCAGCGGAGAAGAACTGTACTTGCGCTCCATTCTCCCATGTTAGTGTACGCTTGGTTGGAGACCACTCAGGGAACCCCATCTTCTTACCTGCGTATGTCTTGTCACCCTTCCAGCATACCGATAGGAAACCAGATTCACCCTTGACCATAACTCGTTCAATATCTGAGTTAGTGGAAGCTACAGCAGCTATACGCTTAACACCACGCTTAACATTATCTCGAACCCACTCAACCCCTGACCTAGTCTTACCAAATCCACGACCAGCGTTAATAAACCAAGTGTTCCAATCGTCATTCTGAGGCTCCAGTTGGTTGTCTCTAGCCCAGAACATCCAGTCATGCTTTAGCTCTTCGGTCTTGAGTGGCCCTAGTTGATCGAAGATGTCCTTAACTTTACTCTGAGGTAATCCCCTAAGAGCATCGGCAGTTATCTTCCTCACAGGAACAGGTGGATTCTTCTTCGGGGCCATTTGTGTTATATCCAAGTAACGACATAAGTGTGTCAACAGCACTTTCGTCTAGGTCGGGGTCAGTCTCTTGCTCAACTTCAATGTTAGTCTGAGTTGGACTCCAGCCACCCTTGGATCGTAGGAACAACTCTTGTGATTTAAAGTCACCATCTAAGGCTTGGTCTATGACCCTCTTACCGACAGCACCATTGATCTTCGCTCGTTCCATCTCAATGAACGACCCATAGATTTTGTACATAGTGGATAAAGACTTTGGGGCATCCTGTAGGTGTTGCATTGAGGAAATCATCTGACGAATCCCTATGCCACCTTGGATACATTCCAAGATGTGCTTCTCTACGAGCTTACTATAAGGTAATGCTGGGATCATAACGACAGTCTCCGCCCTACGGGCTATTAACGACAAGATTAGGGGTAACTTAAGTGGGTAGTCGATACCACTACCTACAGTCAATCGGCAAGAACTTTGTAACTTAAGTTATACTATGATTTCATACTTCTTGGTTCAACTTGTAGGAGTGATTCTTGAGGGGAGTAACTATAGTTATGACTTACGTTATATAGCTTAGTAGTATAAATCGTAGTGATAATAATTTACGTTAAAACTTAAGTTACTCTCTCTCTCATTATACTATAGGGATACAAATTCGAATCTTAGACACTTTATTTTTACTTTTTGTCAACTATTTTACAATCATTTGTTTTACAACGAAAGTATTTTCTCTTTTTTTGTCGTGTTTTCGTGAGTATTATTACCGTTTTCTAACAATTCGTGATAACGTAAGCGGATTACCGCCGATATGTACCTTGGTGGGTACTCCAGATATAACGCCCGTTTGAACGTGGTGGGTGGGCTTATGGTAGGGTCAAAAGTAATTTTTGGTTTTGGATTCAGGTGGTGTTAAGGGGGCCACAAAAATGATTCGCCCATGATGTCAAGGGTCCCAAGCGAAAGTTTACCAAATGTTACAAAAACGTGCAAAACTGTAACAAAACGTGAGTAAACAAAAGAAAAACTTGACAAAGGATAAGCGATTCGCCCACATCCCGCAAGTGATTCGCCAGTTTCAAACTAGCGTGATTCAAGTGTTATGTTATAGTATAACAGTTAATAACCGCATGACATAACGACAAAAAGGCCAGCACTAAGGCCAGCCTAATTGTGTCTTAATTGTGTCCGAAATAGGGCGTTAGAATGTCACGGGTTCAATCTCGAATTGATAACGTGAATCGTGCCGCCGCTCTAATACCGCTAGTTTGTCGAGTGCCTCGGCCTTGCTGCGCGTAGCATGATAGCAAAAGCGCTTGCCGCCCGTTAGAATATAGACTCTCCATTCCATCATATAAATCCCGCCAATACGAAGGCGCTTTTCATCGACCGCGTATTGCAGCACTCGCACCAACCGTTGGTTATATCCGGCTCATAATCGGTTGTATAATCGCAACCGGGATTCATACATATCGCCGGGACGCTATCCACTAGCCCTATAGATTCAAACATATCCATTGGACTAGCATGGCCCTCATATTCTGCTAACAGATTCAATTTGTCGCTACTCATGTTATTCATCTCCCCAATACTTAAAATTACCCTCTGACTCGTTATCGTGAAAGCCCGTGTAATACTCTCTTACTTGTGCCGTTGTCATGTCAGCATATAAGACGGGAAAGCCCTTGTAAGTACCTTCGGGCCAGTAATGCGGCGCATATGGGCGGCCATAGTATGAATCCGCCGCGCCTCTATCATATGGGCTACCATGTTTTCTTGTGTCGCTATTCATTGCACCAGCTCCCGTACCACAAAACCGCTGGAATCCGCCTTGGCTTCACCTTTGGCCTTAAGCCCTACAACAACGCCCGGTCTATCCATAAACCTAACGTCAGATTCATCGCCGTTTATCACCGGGATTCCCTTATATGTCGCGGGTAATACCTTCTCAAAAACCACGGCAACATTGCCGCCCGACTCTAGTACCTTATCGACGCAAGAGTCGTTAATTTCCGATTTACTAAAAGTAATATGATAATTACTAGGCAATGCGCCCTTTACCCATTGTAAGGCCTTTTTAGTGACCTTTGTGTAATCGTAGGCCTCTATCCCGTCAAAGTAATGAATCAAGCTCGCATAGGGCTTGCCGTTAACCGTTAGCGCAACCGATTGGAAAGGATAATCGCTTGTTGTATTAGGCCGCCATGCGGGAACCATGTTAAGCGCCTTAGCCTTTCTTTCATGCGATTCAAGCTCAAACGCCATTAAAGCGATATACGCCTTGCGCATTGTCATGAAAGCGTGAGTCCGTTGAATTCTTGCCGATAATTTGGCGCGTAAATATATCGGATTCCCGGCGGTATTTAGGCAAGCGATAAGGCAACCGGGACTCGCGCTTGAGCATAGATTCCATTTACCCGACTCCTTACCCGGTGCGAGATTATGCGGTTTTGATAAGACTCCGAGTTTAGCGCCTTTGGCTAGTTTGGGATTGGATTCCGTTGCGCCTAAGGCGGTTGAAAAGGTAAAGCCCTTAGCGCGTAGTGCGCGGATTACTTGGGCGCGGGATGTATAGCCATTGTAATTTGTCATTATTGAGTCCTCCCAAAATCAATCCAATATGACACAAGGCCGGGAATCTCAAATAAGAGACCGTCAAAATATAGCGTTGAAAAGTAACCTACGCAAAAGCACAAGAATCCGAAATATAAAAGGCCAGTTAGCTTGGCAAGAATAACGGCGAGTCTTTCCATGAATGTCGCGGTTTTATTAACGCCCTTGCGTTTACGGGTATAGACTCGCGCGATTACTTGATCCTCAAGCCCTTTGATTATGTTTTGATCTAATTGTGTCATTATGAACGTCCCCCAAATATTTTGGCAGATTTACATTTACCCATGGATTTTGCGATTGATTCCATAGGAAAATGACCTTGCATATCCATTGCCGCCGCAAATGTTTTATAATCTGCACGGTTTACTTTAACCGTAATTCTTGAGCCAGTCGCGGGAAAAATAAAATCAACAAAATATTTGCCGCTTTCCGTTTCACTAACGGAGTCAATGTGAAACTGGTTTTTATATTCATGTAACATTGTGTTGGTTCCTTTTATCGGAATTGAAGCGTCATTGCTTAGGAACCATTAAAGGCGATTCGCCGGGTATTGCAAGCCCTATTATATAGAGAAGGCATTTTTATGTCGCATTTAAGGGATTGACTCGCATAGAGCGCGGGGAATCAATTTTATGGGTTGGAGTGACCGGGAATCCTTTCGGGCTTAAAACGGGCTTAAATCGGGTTTCAGGCCCTATGGACTCCCATAACGAATCGCGCTAAATAATGGGGGATGCCGAATCAAAACTTAGTTATGCGTTTTGTGCATACCTATGTCAATTTTTGCATAGCTTATTGGCCGAGAACGAATCATAAACAAAAAACTTAGGTAAATATGAAAGAGTCAATAGTATATTTCAGCTTGACAGATTCGTTGTAAAAATGCCACGTTGCAAGAATGTCACGTTGTAAAAATACCACACCCGATTGTATACCAAAGTATACGCAAGTATACCATCGTATACCATCGTATACGTTAATCGCATACTGTCGCATACCATCGTATACCATCGCATACTATCGTATACGGTCTTATATAAGTATATCCATATATAAGCATATAAACATATACAAATATTCGAATATAAGCATGTGTTTATATAAGCGATCACTCATGTACCCCCTCCAGTGGAAAATGACCCCCACAGTGGAAAATGAGAGTCACCCCATCAGTGGAAATAATTCTGTTGACCCCACCAGTGGAAAATGCGAGAGTGATTCTATAAGTTGACCCCCACCGTGGGAATTAAGGAGAAATACAATGGAAAATATCTTAGCAGAACTTAAGGCAATCATGCAGGACGCACAGGAAGCGTCAGCCCGTGCAGGGGAATATAAGAACGACATTGATCGTGGTATCAACGTCAACCACACGCCAGAATATGATACGTCTGTCACCAAGCAGGACAAGATCAACAGCCTATTCGAGTATCTAATAGATGCTAAGGATGACATGGATCGTGTGAAAGATAGCCTGAAAGACATCCACGATAAACTTGACGACCTCCTTGAGTTAGTAGAGTATGAGAATATAGCAAAGGGGATTCGCTGATGGAAATTCGTGAGACATACTATGAACTATACCTTGATGGAACTTTATACCACGAGGGAACATTAAAAGATTGTACAGAATATGCACAACGCGCTCTTGACGATGATTGTGCTGAGGTGTACAAGGTAACTGTAACAGAAGAAAAGGTAGTAATCTAATGGGAAAAGTAAACGCACTATTTCAAGACGCAGAAGAGCAAGCGTTTGATCGTTACACTAACATCTTGGTCGATGCTGATGTTGAGATGATGTTTCACTGTGGTGAGATTGAGAAGTTCCGCATCTGTAATATCCCTTGTGTTTGGGTCTGGGACGAAAGCTCAAGGGAAGCAGCAGAATACTGGGCTGCATTGGATCACATCAGTGAGAACTATACCTTCGATTGGATGTCGGTTAAATCTTGGTCGGGTTCACCAGTTAAGGTTGACACACCTGAGCGAATCAATTAGAACCGTAAGTGGAAATAAGGAGAACCACATGAACCAATTCGCACTAGCAACTGAGGTCAATGGTATCGTAATGCGACTTGCGTTACCCACCATGACAAAGCTACAGGCTGAACAGAAGGCCAAGGTACTACGGGAGCTATCTCCCAAGACACCAATATATGTCGTTAACAAAACAGCGGAGTAATTGATATGACACTAGATACACGCATGGTAAGCATGGTACTGGCAGAGAACGCTAACGAGTTCATCACCGTTAAGTTCCTGACCAAAGATAACGAGGAGCGTACATACAATGGTCGCTTGAACGTCAAGAAATACCTTGTGGGTGGTGAACGTGGTCGTAAGGCTGCTGACGTTCTAAAGGCTCACAACCTGATCCCCATGTTCGTGGGTAAGGATGGTGAGAAGCCCAAGTACAAGAGCTTCTGTCTTGACCGTGTGCTGGCTATGAAGGCTGGCGGTCGTCACATCTTTGCTATGGGCAGTGAGATCGAATGACACCCCTTTTGTGTCTTGCAGCAGCGGTCTTCTTTGAGAGCCGTAGTGAACCTCTGGAAGGACAGAGGGCCGTTGCTGAGGTCGTTATGACTAGGGTAGAATCACCCCGTTGGCCCGACGAAATCTGTGCCGTTGTCTTCCAACACAAGCAGTTCTCGTTCACCCACGATGGAAAATCTGATAACTATCACAAGTACAATGGCAATGTATTCGACAGACAAGCGATTGATATAGCTGAGACAATAGCTAAGTCAGTGCTAAAAGGTGATCGTATTGGCTTGACTTCTACCCACTATCATACTATCTCAGTATCACCATATTGGGCCAAAAGTTACCACCGAGATGGTCGCATTGGCACACACGTTTTTTACACAGCACCCGAAGGGAAATGAGAATGTTTAACATGACACTTGAGAAACACTTGGAAGAGATGGGTATCCGTCCCAAGTCAATCATCCGTGAGCTAGAGGAACTCCTTGATCCACGTCTGACGTATCTGGCGAAGGGTTACTTCAATGACCCCCGCAGTAGAAATGGAGAGGTGCCGTTCTAATGAATACGATCTTTATACTAATATGGTTTGTCGTTATTCCTGAGACTGGCGTAAGGTATTACCACTTGGGAACGTATGATAATGAAACCATGTGCGGGACTGCACTGAGGGATGCTTCGGTTATGGTCAATGATAAACAAGAGACAATCGAATGTATAGGAGTACAGGTAGATGATTAAAGCATTTTACGTTCAACACGCTGGCTCTGACCTTATGGTCGTAAACAGTGCTAGGGTATCATTTGGTAAGCGTAGTGAGATGGAGGATGATCTTTGGGGGCCACCTAAGCTAAAGGAGAAGGACGCTAAGTTGATCCGATACCTTGCCAAGCATAACCACATCAGCCCCTTTAACCACACATGGGTTACGTTCCAATGTCGTGCGCCTATGTTTGTAGCACGGCAACTCCAGAAACACGAGTATATGCCTTGGAATGAAATATCTAGGCGCTACACAACTGAAAATATTCAGTTTTATGAGCCAGAGGTGTGGCGGGGTAAATCTGAGGACAAGAAGCAAGGGTCTGATGGTGTCGTTAACATTCAGTTAGACCAAGAGGTACAGTGGCACAGACAGTTCCAGACGTATCAGACGCTAATTGACGAGGGTGTAAGCCCAGAGATGGCTCGTATGGTACTACCCCAGAGTATGTACACTGAGTGGTTCTGGAGCGGAACGGTAGGGGCCATAGCGAAGATGTGTAACCTACGCTGTAAGCCTGATACACAGGCGGAGACACGCATTGTAGCTGACCAGATCAGTGAGAAGATGAAAGAGTTGTTCCCAGTTTCTTGGGCAGCATTATTGGAGGAGAAAGACCAATGAAACCTGACGTTACGCAAAAACAACAAGTACTTAACCACTTACAAAATAACCCTGATGGGTTCACCTCTTGGGAAGCAATCAGTCAATATGGTATTACCCGTTTAGCTGCTTATATTGGTTTCTTGAGGAATGATGGATATGGTATTAACTCGGTAACAGAAACCCGTAACGGAAAGGCAATTGCCAGATACTTCTTGGTTACAGGTGAAGAGGAGAATGGTGATGGCTAAACTGTATGACTTAGAGCCAATGATAATGGACTGTTGGCACGTCTGTGATGACCTACAGGTTGTCTTTAGGCAGATCGGTGACGGTGAACGTGAGCCTACGCACGATGAAATGATGAACACCTTGATGGGTATGCAACAGCTATACGAGTGGAAGTTTGAGCAGTTGTTCTTCAAGTATGAGGAGGTATTCCGTGATAAACAGTGAGTGGCGAAAGTTGATAGCAGAACAAGAGAACTTTAAGGAGAACGTAATGGCAGAGCATACAGCAGACATCGTGAATGAACCTAAGCACTACGCACGGTGGAAGATCGAACCTATCACATACATTATGATGAATGGCTTTGAGTTCTGGCGTGGGAATATCATCAAGTATGCCAGTCGTGCAGGGTACAAGCCCTACGAGGGAATGAGTAAGGCTCAGTGCGAGATCACAGACCTTGAGAAGGTCATCCGCTATGCACAAATGCGTATCAATCAACTGGAGGGTAAGGACAAGCTATGACTAGAGAAGAGCTAAAGAAAATCATAAAGGCTTTGGATAAGTCTGAGGATGTCACAGTCGAGGAAGCTGTGTATCTGATCCGAAAGAGACAGCGGGAGTTAGAAAACTTGGAGGTAGAGTATGAGCTTAACTGGGCCTGAGATCGTAGGTATGTGCGAGAAGTTAGCCAACAGGTTTAACTCTCCCTCACACCGTGATGACATGGTACAAGAGGGTGTACTAAAGTGTTACGAGATATTGGCTGACGATGAGAAGGTACATCCAGCGCACCTCTACAGGGAGGCTAAGAGGCGTATGCACGATTACCTTAACCTTGATGTGCTACCTGTTACAGTACCAGCGCACAATATTTCCCGTAGGCTCACACACGACATAGACGACAGTGAGGTGGGTAATATGTCTGAGGTTGGTCATAAGTGGCTAAAGTCTGTTTTGTCGTCTAACTCTGGTCAATACAGTGATGAACACAATGGCTCAGAGAAAGATCATACTGAAAGATATGAGAATAAGGAGTTCGTAAGATATGTCATAAATGTGGCGATAGAAGAATTAACGGCAGAAGAATGGAGTGTTCTTAAGTTACGTTATTACAGCGACATGACACAACATGAGGTGGCGGATATGTTAGACAAACACCAGAAGTGGGTGTCACGAAGGGAGGACACTGCCTTAACTAAGTTACGAAAGTCAGTTCTGTAACAATTCGTGATGTCTAAGAATTAAAAAAGTATCCCTATAGGTAAGTGTAGGGTTTACATAAGTTATGACTTTAGTTACTTCTACTATTAGTTATAACATAAGAAAGGAACGTAAGTATGGACGATGATGACTACTACGACATGGTGATGAGTAAATCTTCTGATGTCGTTATGCACTCTTGGGAAGATTGCATACATGGCTTCAAGCAAGCCGATGTTGACATGGGCAGTGCTTTCCACAGAAAGTTGGAATGGATGAACAAAGCGGCTGATATTTACCTATCAGATAACAGTAAGATGGCAGGGTTTGTCGGTAAGTTTTCTAAGGATTGTGGTATATCTAAGGACTACGCTTACAAAATTAATAGGGCAAGAAAATTGCAGTGGACTGCAAAAAACTTTAGTCATGATGCTGTAGAGGCACTTTTGTCAGCCCCAGAGGAATTGCGTGATGAGATTGTGTCGTTAGATAAACCCGTAACTGTTGCAGAAGTACAGCAAGCTAAGGCAGGGTACAAAGAGGTACAAGAGAACCCTGACTACGGTGACATACTTGAAGACGTTAAAGAGAAACGAAAGACCCCTGTAGAGGCTGCTAGGGAGGCTTGGGATCGTTCAGAAGAGAAACGAAGGGAGATGGAGAATAATCCGAATGTGTTTGACTTAAATGCTCACGTCAAAAGTACAGAGCATTGCACCGTAGATGTATCAGCAACTAACCTTGTTGTAGCTATGGAACAGTTAATCAGTAAGTTTGATAGGCGTGACGTTATGATGTACCTATACTCAGCTATACATGATGATGTCGTAAATATCAAAATACCGGCACTACATGAGATGTCCGACATCTTGATAGAGCTATGTGAACAGTTGCCACTCGAAGGCACAAACAAACAAAACTTAAGCTAGGAGACCCGACAATGAGCTATTACCAACAGACACTCGACTTATTTGAACTCAATGATCGTAAGCCAATGGGAGTTAACTTACTTATCCGTCAGGGTGCAAGGAACATTCGTGCGTCAGATGCTAACGTGGTCAGAGCGCACGTTTGGAAGCACCAACGTGATGACATGGAAGCACTGCTTAACACTACGTTTCATTCTTACGAGCTTGACCGTCAGATGACTATGCGCTGGCTTCTTGACAATGAGGCTGACGTTTTCTTTGGTCAGAGGGATGCGGAGATAGAAAAGGGCCAAGGTCGTGTAAAGATGAACCACCTGTACAAAGAAGTAGGGTACAAGTATCTGATAGGTTCTAAGTAAAACAAAGGAGAGTAACCAATGGAAAAAGACCTAGAGAAATACTGCATGAAGATGATGGACATATATGGCGGAACTTATACCATCGACTATGACCTAAAGGTAGTAGCTATCTACAAGGGAGACACTCAAGATTTAGATGTCCTATCCTTTGATGAAGCCCTAGAAGAACTACGAGAAGCAGCGTAAACCCAAGGAGAGAGCCACATGGCTGAACATGCACACCAACCCTGTCCATATGAAACGTGTGGCTCCTCCGATGCCTTCAGTTATAACACTGAGGGTTTCGGCAAGTGCCACGCTTGCAACCAAGGCTACCCGTCCAGTGGAAAAACATTCGGGTGGGCTAAAGAAAAGTACCCAACAAAAGGAGGGAATAATTTGTCGTTTACACCAAAAGCTGTTGTTTCGTTTACACCAGAAGATACGTCCGATGGAAAATACGCTAACATGCGTGGCATCAACAGCAAGACGATGGAGGACTTCGGTGTCCTAACCTACGAAGATCGTCAGGAGTATGTGTACCCCAGCGGGGGAATTAAAGTTCGTAAGCTAGACGAGAAAGGCTTCTACGCTAAAGCAGGTTTCAAGGGTGATGAACTCTTCGGTATGAACTTCTTTACCGCAGGTAGTTCCAAGATGGTAACTATCACTGAGGGTGAACTAGACGCCCTCTCAGTGGCACAAATACTCAAGAGCGGGTACACCAACCCAGTTGTGTCGTTACCCTCTGCTACGCCCTCCAAGAAGCTCTGGGAGAACTGTGCGGATTGGCTCAATAGTTTCGAGAAGATCATCCTGTCGGTTGACAATGATGACGCTGGTAACGCTCTTGCTGACCGTGTAGCAAAGCTGTTCCCCAACAAGGTCTATCGTGTTGACCATCGACCATACAAAGATGCCAATGAGTTCCTACAGGCAGGTAAAGCCGCTGACTTCAAGAGTGCATGGTGGAACGCCCGTAAGTTCACACCTGAGAATGTGATGAACAGCACACAGGACTTCTTGTCGTTGTACAAGGATACACCTGAGTTCCAGTATGTACCAACAGGTATCCAAGCGTTAGACGATAAGATCATGGGTCTCATGCAGGGTCACTTCACGGTAATCAAAGCACCCACGGGTATCGGCAAGACGGAGATCATGCGGTTCCTTGAGTACAATATGTTACAACGTGAGGTTCCTATTGCTGCATGGCACTTGGAGGAAACAAAGCTACGATCACTGTTAGGTCTCGTGTCATACGAATGTAATGACAATCTTACACGCAGGGATTTGATTGATGAGAAAGGCGCAGAGGATCAGGTGATTGATGCTATCGGTAAACTGACGAAGGACGAGAACTTTTACCAGTTTTACCTTAGTGATGGTCAAGGTGCTGACGATCTGATCGACCAGATACGTTACTTCGCTGTAGCTTGTGGTGTTAAGTTTGTATTCTTTGAGCCTATCCAAGATGTGCTTGTGGGTTCATCTGACGAGAGCAAAGAGCAAATGTTGGCTGATCTATCGGTGCGACTATCGAAGCTATCGGCTGAGTTAAACGTAGGTATCGTAACTATCGCTCACACTAACGATGATGGTCAGATGAAATACTGTCGTATGATCGGTCAACGTGCTTCGGTTATCATCGACTTGAAACGCGACAAAGAGGCTGATGATATACAGGAGCGTAACACAACGTACCTGTCTATTGAAAAGAACCGACCCTGTTCAGAAGAAGGTAACGCAGGGATGATGCGGTTTAACACTGACACCTTCACACTTACAGAGGTAATGTAAAATATGACAGCAGTATATGACATTGAAACAGACGGTCTATTAGATGAGTTGACCAAGATTCATGTCTTGTCTTATTCAGATGATGGTAAGACGGTACATCACACGCACGACTACGATGAAATGCGTGAGTTCTTTGCCACACGCAAAGTTCTAGTTGGTCACAATCATGTGCGCTTTGACATCCCAGCGGTGGAAAAGGTTTTAGGCATCAAGGTAAAGGCTCGTTTGATCGACACTCTAGCTTTATCTTGGTATCTACACCATGACCGTATGAAGCATGGCCTTGAGGGCTACGGAGAGGACTATGGAGTACCCAAACCAGTTATCAAGGACTGGAACACCCTGACACCACAAGAGTACGCTCACAGGTGCGATGAGGACGTTAAGATCAACAATCGTCTTTGGCGTGACTTAGAGCTTAAGCTCAACAAGCTGTACAAAGATGCAGAGGCAGATAAGGATCGTCTGATCGACTACCTTACATTCAAGCTAGACTGTGCTAAAGAGCAAGAGACCCTGCGGTGGAAATTGGACGTAGACAAAGCTCAAGCAGCCTACGACGAGATCATGGCACTTAAGGTAGAGAAGGTTGAGCAACTGGCTGATGCTATGCCTAAGCGTACACTCACTCGTGTAGCAGCACGACCAAAGGTTATGCACAAGAAAGACGGTGAGTTATCCTCTCACGGTCAACGATGGGTGGAACTATGTAAGGAGTGCAAGCAACCTGAGACAACCATGCAGTTTGTCGTTAAGACAGGCGAAGAGCGTGGGAACCCTAACTCTAACGATCAGGTCAAAGACTGGCTCTATTCGTTAGGTTGGAAACCACGGACATATAAGTTTACTAGAGATAAGGCGACAGGCGATGAACGACAGATTGAACAAGTTAGAAAGAATGGGGAGTTATGCTCAAGTGTCAAAGAGCTTGCAGAGGTTGACCCTGCTGTTGACCTTCTTGATGGCCTTACAGTTCTTACTCACCGTGCTGGTATTCTTAAGAGTTTCTTAGAGTGCCACAAGGATGGTTGGCTAGAGGCTAGTATCGCAGGGCTAACGAACACCTTTCGGTTCAAGCACTATCGACCCTTGGTTAACCTTCCAGGAGTAGATAAGCCATACGGTGATGTTATCCGTGGGTGTCTAACGTGTCCTGATGGCTACCTGTTAGCTGGTGCTGACATGACATCATTGGAGGACACAACTAAGCGTCACTATATGAAACCACTAGACCCTGACTATGTGGAGGCCATGAGTAAAGAGGGCTTTGACCCACACTTAGACTTGGCTCTACACGCTGGTGTTATCACTCAAGATGACATCGACAAACATAATTCTGGGGAGCGTTCACTCAAAGCCCTCCGTAAGAATTACAAGGTGGTTAACTATAGTGCTACATACGGTGTAGGAGCGCCTAAGCTGGCCCGTGAGACAGGTATGAGTAAGTCTGAGGCTAAGAAGCTACTGGAAGCCTTCTGGTCTCGTAACTGGGCTATTGAGAAGGTAGCAAGCTCGTTGCGTGTCCGTGAGTTGTTCAACGGTATGTGGCTTAAGAACCCCGTTTCAGGCTTCTGGTATAGCTTACGCAGCGACAAGGATCGTTTCAGTACGCTCAACCAAGGTACTGGTGTCTACTGCTTTGACACTTGGGTTAAGGAATGTCGTGGTATGGGACTAGAGACTATCGGTCAGTTCCACGATGAGATCATCGTTATAACAAAAGAAGGGGACGAAGATAAGACAGAAAACATCATGCAGATGAGCATGAACAATGTAAACCACGAGATAAATCTAAACGTACCGCTAGGGACAGACGTACAATTTGGGAAGACTTACGCTGACATTCACTAATGTGAAAATAAATATCAAAAGTAGTGTCTAAAATCCCGAAATGTATCCCTATAGTATATTACCAGTGCTGCAAACCAGCAGCTTAAACAGAGGAAGAGTAAGATGGCTAAACACACAATGGACATGGTTCTTGAGTACCCGAGAGTGTTTGAAGAAAACCGAGATATGGGCGGGGATAAAAATAGCGCCGCAAAGAAAGCTGCAAGGCATAACGGGCAGTACGTTGTTAACGCATACTTCACCAGCGAAGAGCAGATAGAGGAACTGCTTCAAGCTGGGATGGAACCTAAGCCCCTTGGCAACGACCGAGTAAAGGAGGGCAATAGTTTTGGGATTGGTAAGTTCGTTAAGTTAGCACGGATGCACGATCACAAGATGACATTCAGTGATAAGAACGGGAAGGAGACTGAGGTAGACTTCGGTGGTGCGCCAAAGGTAGTCAACCTAACTAACGGGGCCGAGAACAAGACTTGGTGGTCGTTAGAAGAAGATGGGGAGCTAGGTAACGGCACACGAGCTAAGGTGCAGTTTGAGACCTACTCAAACGGTGCGGGTTTACGGCTACTTGCTGTTGGTGTAACAGACCATGTGTCTTACGAGGGTGCAAGCCCTAGTGAAGACGACGAACTATTTATGGTGGATTAAATATGAGAGTAGACATAAACTTTTACTACGACAAGGAAGAGGATGGCATCGAAGGTTCTTCCAGCGCATCACGAGATGGTGTCTTCGATCTCTACACAATGTCTCAGTTCCTAGCTGATGCTATGCGAGGTGCAGGTTACAGTTATGTAACTGACGTAGGGTTCGAGAAGGACGATGGTACAGTCACCTTCGGGGAGATGTAAGTGAGCAAAGGCAAAGTTCTAATCGACGGTGACATCATAGCCTATCGTGCAGCCTTTGCCACTCAAGACCTTACTGAAAGAGATGCGGAAGAGAAGGTTGATGATCTCATTGAGTACATCTTAGATCAGACCATTGATCTTCCCTTCCCATCTCCAGAGGACTACGAAACGTACCTAACTGGTAAGACAAATTTTCGACATGACATTGCTAAATCCCACCCGTACAAGGGAAATAGGAACGCATCAGAAAAGCCAAAGTATTTAGGTACGACACGAGAGCATATGGTTAATAACTGGGATGCTATCGTTAGTGTCAACGAAGAGGCTGATGATCTAATATCAAAGGGGGCGGCAGAGACAGGGTATAACTGTGTTGTTGCATCTGTTGATAAAGATATGCTACAGCTTCCTTGTTGGCACTTTAACTTCGTAAAAGGTGAGTGGACTAAGGTTGACGAGTGGTCAGGTATCAAGTTCTTCTATACGCAAATCCTAACTGGTGACGCTGCTGATAACATAAAGGGTCTACATCGTGTAGGGCCAAAGACATCAGAGAAGATGCTGGCACATTGTGAAACAGAAGAAGACCTCTGGGAAACGTGTGTTAAGGCTTACGATGGCGACACAGAGAGGGTGATAGAAAATGCGAGGTTACTATGGCTAAGGCGGTACGAGGATCAGCTATGGGAGCCACCTCAAGGGGCATAAAGCATGGCTATCGGTCTGGGCTAGAGGATCGTATATCGGAGCAACTAAAGAGCCTTAAAGTACCGTTCAAGTATGAGGAGTTCAAGATCAAGTATGAGGTTAACGAGGTTAGAACCTACACACCTGACTTTGAACTCCCCAACGGTATCATTATAGAATCCAAGGGACGGTTCGTTGCAGCAGACAGAAAGAAACATCTGTTAGTCCAGAAGCAACACCCCGATCTTGACATTCGGTTTGTCTTCTCTAACTCTAAGGCGAAGATAAGCAAAGGCTCAAAGACTACGTTAGGCATGTGGTGCGATAAGCATGGCTATCTGTACTCAGACAAGTTAATCCCAGAGGAATGGATAAAGGAAACATAATGGCAGGAAAGACAGTAGTAGTCTTCTCGTGCGCTCACGTTGATCCCAGTGTGAGTAACGAGAGGTTCAACTGGTTAGGGGAGTTCTTGTATGACCTCAAGCCTGATTATGTCGTTGACTTGGGTGATGGCGCTGACATGCGGTCATTAAATACATTTGACACTCGTTACCCAGAGGCAATCGTCAGTCAGAGCTACGAGGCAGACATTGAACACTACAACGATGCACAAGAGCGTATTCGATGGAAGTTCAGACATCACCGACGAAAACGACCAGCTTACATAGGGTTTGAGGGGAACCATGAGAACAGGATTAAGAAAGCTATCAAACACGATCCTCGACTTGAAGGCTCGAAGTATGGCATATCTTTTGACCACCTACAGACGAACAGATGGTTCGATGAGTACCACGAGTATGAAAACTCCGCTCCAGCGATTGCTGATTACGATGGGGTCTCATACGCTCACTTCTTTAGTAGTGGCAACTTTGGGTCTGCTATGTCTGGTATGCACCATGCTAATGCACTACTGGCTCACAGGCATCATAGTTCTACTTGTGGTCATAGCCATAAACGTGATCTTAAGTTTAAAGACGCTTCGCATCCTAATGGAGTTATCGGTTTGGTTGCAGGGTGCTACAAGGGAGCAGCAGAGGGCTGGGCAGGTCAAGCTAACAAAGAGTGGTGGTCAGGCATTGTAGTTAAACGGGAGGTAGAGGACGGTATGTACGATCCAGAGTTTGTTTCCCAGTCACGACTAAAGGCTATGTATGGGCAAACGTAGTGACTTCGACAGAGTACCGAGGGACTACTACCCAACACCAAGGGCAGCAGTTGAACCCCTGATCCCGCACTTGCCTTACTCGTTTGATTACTACGAGCCTTGTGCGGGTGATGGGCGTTTGATAGACCATATAGATAGTCTGACGGATGGTCACAGTGAGTGTATCTTTGCTTGTGACATTGAGCCTAGAGACCCAAGGGTTTGCTTACATGATTCCATTAACATGGGTGAGCAAGACTTCTTGAACTTGTATATGGCTTTCGGTGGTGCTGACTTGTGTATCACCAACCCACCTTGGGATAGAAAACTACTGCACCCATTCATCGAAGGGTGGATGCAGATGTGTCCAACATGGCTACTCTTTGATGCCGATTGGATGCACACGAAACAGTCAGCTATCTTGATGACCTACTGTGTCAAGGTAGTGAGCGTAGGCAGGGTCAAATGGATTGAGGATAGTAAGAGCGTAGGTAAAGACAACTGCGCTTGGTATCTGTTCGATATAGCCAGAAACCCCGCTAAACAGACAGAGTTCTATGGGAGAACGATATGATTACTCAAGAAGACATTGATGCTTTCAGCATTGTGAATGTGACACCGATGGAATATTCCTATTGGGTTGAAGGTAAGATCACGACAAAAGGTGAGACCCGTCTAGTGGAAAATGCGCTAGGTCTCGTAGGTGAAGCTGGAGAGGTAGCTGAGAAGGTAAAGAAATACCTCCGTGACAATACCAAGGTTAATCAGAAAGAGATCGTCAAGGAGTTAGGTGACGTTTTGTTCTACACGACAGCCTTGGCTAACTACTTCTACAGTAACCTGCCAGAGGTCATGGAAGTAAATATGGATAAGTTAAACGACAGAGCAAGACGTGGTGTGATTAAGGGGTCAGGGGATAACCGATGAAGAAGAGATGGGTAAACAATATATTCGTAAGGTTCATGCGATACTGTGTGATGTGGTCAGAGCATCGACAGGCAATCAAGATACTGAACCAACTGTCCGATAGGGAACTAAAGGACATTGGAATTAGCCGAGAAGACATTGACCGTATGGTATGGTTAGAAGAAGATAAAACAATGCGAGGACGTGGCGAATGAGCAATACACTACCAACAGACTACCAGTCTTTCATCCACAAGTCACGTTATGCACGATGGCTAGACAAAGAAGGACGCCGTGAGACCTGGGAAGAGACTGTATCCCGTTACATGGAGAACATCGTAAAACCTGTGGCAGGGGACGACAGTTACATCCGTCAGATTGAGCAAGCTATCCTATCGCTTGACGTTATGCCATCCATGCGCTCTCTTATGACCGCTGGCCCAGCAGCCCTCCGTGACAATACTGCTATGTATAACTGTAGCTACGGTGCAGTTAAGAACATCAAGAGCTTCGACCAAGCTATGTTTATCCTTTTGTGTGGTACAGGCGTAGGGTTCTCAGTTGAGCGACAGTACATCAACAAGCTGCCAGAGGTTCCAGATGCCTTGTTTAACAGTGACACCACCATTGTTGTCAAGGATAGCAAAGAGGGCTGGGCTAAGGCTCTACGTCAGTTAATTGCACTACTGTACAGCGGTGAGGTTCCTAAGTGGGATGTATCTAAGGTACGTCCAGCGGGTACTAGACTAAAGACCTTTGGCGGTCGCGCATCAGGTCCAGCACCTCTGATCGACTTGTTCAACTTTGTCGTCCACACATTCAAGGGTGCTACAGGCCGTAAGCTATCCTCTATCGAATGTCACGACATCATGTGTAAGATCGGTGAGGTGGTCGTCGTAGGCGGCGTTCGTCGTTCAGCTATGATTTCATTGAGCAATCTTTCGGATGACCGTATGCGTCACGCTAAGTCAGGTGCATGGTGGGAGAACAATCCACAACGAGCTTTGGCTAACAACTCTGTGAGCTATACTGAGAAGCCAGACAGCATCTCTTTCATGCGTGAGTGGCAAGCCCTAGTGGAAAGTGGCAGTGGTGAGCGTGGTATCTTCAACCGTGAGGCAGCTAAGGTACAAGCAGCTAAGAACGGACGCCGTAAATCAGACCTTGACTTTGGTACGAATCCGTGCAGCGAAATCATCTTGCGTGATTCGCAGTTTTGCAACCTAACGGAGTGCGTCATTCGTGCTACCGATACAGTAGAAGACTTAGAGCGTAAGGTAAAACTTGCTACCATCTTGGGTACAATTCAAAGTACCTACACTCACTTCCCTTACCTGTCGAAGGAATGGAAGGACAACACAGAAGAAGAACGCCTGTTGGGGGTTAGCCTCACAGGTATTATGGACAATCCGTTAACGACATCAAAGAATGATGGGTTAGCTAAAACACTGGAGCATCTTAAGAATGTCGCTATCAATACTAATGCTGAATGGGCCGAGCGCCTTGGTATCCCTGTTGCTACTGCTATCACTTGTGTCAAACCTAGTGGCACTGTCTCCCAACTCGTTGATTCTGCTAGTGGGATACACGCTCGTCACAGCCCTTATTACATCCGCACGGTGCGTGGAGACATTAAAGACCCGCTAACTAACTTCCTAAAGGATCGTGGCATACCAAATGAACCTTGTGTTATGAAGCCTGATACCACTGTGGTGTTTAGCTTTCCTATGAAGTCTCCTGACAACGCTGTGACAACATCTGACATGACTGCTATCGAACAGTTAGAGATGTGGTTAGCCTACCAGCGTTCATGGTGTGAGCATAAGCCCTCCGTGACAATTAACGTGAGGTCTGATGAGTGGTTTGAGGTTGGGGCTTTCGTCTACAAGCACTTCGATGAGATGTCAGGTGTGTCGTTCCTACCTTATAACGAACACACATACCAACAAGCACCGTATCAAGAGTGTGGTAAATCTGACTACGAACAGTTGAAGTCTCTCATGCCATCTGAGCTTAACTGGGATGAACTTGCAGAATACGAGCAAGAGGATAACACGGCAGGTAGCCAGACATTAGCTTGCTCTGGAGATAGTTGTGAAATCGTAGACCTAGTGTAACCAAAGCACCTAAGCAAGTGTATAAACTGCTTACTAGGAGAACCCATGTACACCATCATAACCCGTGAACAATGTAACTTCTGTGATGCAGCTAAGGCTATGCTAAAGGGCAGTGGCTACCCTTACACAGAGTACAACGTACATTCCCAAAGCTCAAGATGGGTCTTAACCCTGATTAAGAAAGCTAACATGACCACAGTACCCCAGATATTCACCCCTAATGGAAATTATGTTGGTGGCTACACAGAACTAAAGGAACTACTGGAAAAGGAAAAACGCTAATGGACGACTTCCCTGAGAAGCCCACTAGATCAAGACGAAAGACCAACTACAAGGGGGCCGACAAAAAGTCTACCTCTGGTCTTGTCGCTAAGACTACAAAGCAGAAGGCTCTAATAGAAGCCCTACAGGGGAATAAGCAGGTATTTATCCTTGGCCCTGCTGGTACTGGTAAGACGTATGTTACAGCAACGTATGCCTCTGATCTGTACACCACAAAGCAGATAGACAAGATCGTTATCACACGTCCCCATGTAGCTGTAGGTAAGGAGCTTGGGTTCTTGAAGGGAGACCTAAATGAGAAGACTATGCCTTGGGCTTTGCCTGTCTTGGATGTTCTGGAGAAGCACCTTGGTAAGGGTACAGTGGAAACAGGGATCAAGAATGGCAACATTGAGATGGCTCCTCTTGCACTCATGCGTGGGCGTAGCTTCGATAATGCCTTCATAATTGTCGATGAAACACAGAACATCACACTACATGAACTTAAGATGGTTCTAACCCGTGTGGGAGAGGGTACGACAATCGTTCTCAATGGTGACGTTATGCAGAGTGATCTCAAGGAAGCTGACGGGTTATCAAAGGTGATCCACTTAGCGAAGAAGCATATGTTACCTGTGCCAGTTATTGAGTTTGGCGTAGACGATATTGTACGATCAGGTATCACAGCAATGTGGGTTAAGACGTTCATGGAGGAGGGTATCTAGTGACGCTATTCGAGGGTTTGATGCTGTTAAACAGCCTAGTTCTACTGTGGGTGACTTATGCTATAGGGAAACTAAAGATTGACGTAGAGACGTTATACCAAGGTCTAGCCGCTGTTATGGGAGACCTAGACTAGAATCAGAAAAGCCGTAGGCGTCCTTGAGTGGATACCTACGGCTTTTTTGTGTCTTGTATTTAGGTTTACTTACCGAAGAACTTCGATACCGACCTCATTCCTATGCTGGCACTCACGATACCTCCGAGGGAATATTGATACCACTTTGGCATCCCCTCAAGTGCAGCAAACCCAGCTTGTACTATCGCATTACCCCAGTCACCACAGAAGGCTAGTATCAAGGGGATAGAGAACAGGAGTGTGATCCACTCGTCTTTCCATGAGTTTTGTGTCGCACGGATAGCTTCTATGTCCCAGTCGATCTCACCAGTTAACTGCTTCTTCTTAATCTCAGCTTCTGTAAGTTTAAGCTGTGTCTTACTGTCGATGATACTAGCAGCTAATCCACCAATGGAACTTATGATTTGACCTATCATTTGCTATACTTCTCCTCATGTACAACCTTAGTGGGTGTAACTGTAGTCTTAGACTCTTTACCCATCCATATACCAAAGCACCCCGTAAGAGCGCCCATACAGACCGATACAAGCCCTGACTGAGATACACTGGGGTCAGGTAACGACATAAACCAATGTACAGCTTGATACGTCAGTACAGTGACTGCCAGCATCATAAGCCTTGGTAGAACCTTCCAATCATCAAGTATTGTCATCACCATTTCCCCTGTTTTACACCTAAAAAGTACATAGCGACTATTAAAGCCCCTACACCTGCTAGTGCTACTGTAATACCTACAGCCCAGTTAATGCAGTTGTCTATGAACTCTTGCTTCTTGTAGACTAGCTCACGTTGTTCTTTACGTTGCTGTGCCTCTATGCGTACTATCTCTTCCCATGCACTAGGGCCATACGTCCAAGAGATGTGTGCCTTAAGTTCTTCTCTCATCTCCTTGAGCTTCTGTTTCTGTGACCATATCTCCAGTGCATTAGATTGATTGTCACTAAACATTTTATACATGGGAGGGTTCTTAGCTTTATCCTCCAAGAAGTCTAGGTCACTTACAGCCTTAGACCATTGAGAGACTGCACCTGTCATGGCACTAATCTCACGCCCTACGGATACAGCTTTCTTGATACCATTGTAAGCAGTAGTAGCCGCTGCCATAGCTGTAAATGGATCAATCATTGAGCTACTGTCCAGTTTTACGGCTAGTTTCCATCATCATGCGAATGGATTTTATGTTCTCATCAATGCGACCCATAGTTACGGCCTGTTGCTGCACTACTTTCTCTAGGGCATTTATCCTAGCTTCGTGGCGCATGAGGTCTCTTGTGTTACTCTCAATAGAACTGTTGAGTGACGACACAAACCATACTAATGCTACAGTCTGTGCAAGTATAGCTAGTACAAAAGTTAAAGGGATGGATTTAGATAGATGCCACTCCTGAGTCTTCATGGGTACTTTCTCCAGCTAAGTTGCCAGTGAGGAGCATCAGGGAACGTCTTCCAGTCCCCACCCCATTCAAAGTCTACGTCAAGCTCTTCAGCAGCTTCCTTGATTACCTTAGCAATAGGATAGTAGTCATCCCAATCCCAAGAGATAGGCCAAGGCGCAATGTCTACAGCATGACCATTGAGGTGTCGTGAGTTCATGGTAGTAGACTTACCTGTGTCCACTAACTCTTTCTGCCGTTCTACACTGCGTAGTCCCTCAAGTATTGTGAAGTCATACTCAGATTTACTAATGGCAAGCTCAACTACAGCGACAATATCTTCATGCACACCCTCTAGCTTTTGCTTGCTCTTCTTACCTAAACTATAGCTCATGTCTGAGTATCCTTCTTATGGTTTTACAGGCCAGTCATCATCAGCCAAGTTAGGCCATGCGTCCAAGTCACTAATGCCCCGTAGCTCCTGACGATAGGTAGCCCAAGCTGTCTTAACTTCATTGCTCAAGGGACTGTCGTTCATCTGTGTCCAGTCACTGTCATCCAGTAGCTTGTTACGAGTTATACGGTTAGCTTCTGCTGTGTTTACATCGTTAGCTGCAATCTCATCAGCAGTTAGCTCAACCACAGTGCGTGTTAGCACCCAGTCGTTACCGTAGATAGGCGTACCAATGAGGTCTGTGTTTACCTCTTCAGTAATAGGATCAGTCGCATCAGCTTCAGTCATCAGACGCACAACACCCCGTGTCGGTGTCGTGGCTGTTGTGACCTTATGTGTCAGAGGGTCATAGTCAGGCATTGCCTCTGCTGTGACAGGGCGCATACCGTACCTACGCATGATCTCCAGTGGGATATTGCGTGGGAATGATACGTTGGGGTTGTCACGGCGTAACTGGCCCACTGAGTAGGGGTAACGAGCTACTGCCCCGTTTGTTATCTTAACGTAAGACATTTAGTTTTCTCCTTTAGTCTTCTGCTTTAATTGCCATGTAGATGTAGTTGTCTCCGTTTCTATTCACGCCAGTTAATCCAGCAGAATTTAATTGAAAACCTGTCGCCGTTAGTTTTAAGATATTTGTGCTTGACTCTCCAGTAGTTAAGTTTGTTCTTAAATACGGATCATCTATAGCATCTCCATTTAGCCCTCTTTCAGCATCAAGAACGTACCAATCAGCAGAGGTTGATGTGTTTTTAATCATAACCCACTGTGGTTGCCATCCAAGGTCAATCTCAGGGCCAGTAGTAGAGCCATTACCAGTATAACTGCCGCACTGTATTAGGCTTTCGTTGTGTGCGAAAACGTAGGCAATATAGGTGCTTCCGCTTCCGTTAAAGTCACCTAAGTAGCCAACAGTAAACTCTGTGCTTGTGGCATCAGTGTCGTTAAAGTAACCAATGTTTGTAGTTTCCGCTCTGGTATCGTCCAATCGTAGGTTTTTAGTACCGCCTAAACTCCTATGATATACAGACCAATCAGTAAGACCATTGGATGTCTGCTTAATAAATAGCATGCCTACTTCACTACCTAGGCTATGGCTAATAGTTTGCGCCGCTCCCGTTCCCGTATATTCAACGATGTCGAACCACTTAGAAGCCTGACGCCAAGACCACGAAACCATAGTGTCGCCACTGCCGTTGACATTGTTCCAGCCACCTAGACTAAAACCATCCGTGTTATACGCAGTAATACCTGTAGTTATGTCTTCTTGAGCCGCAGTAGTAGTGGTTCTATGGTATTTGTTTGGAGCGTATGTATTAAAAATATTCTTTTCTTCAGCGCCATTACGCCTAGCAAACCAAACCATTCCACCCTCAGTGGATAAATCAAGTCCATTTACAATATCTTGAGTGGAGGCATTGCCCGTGTACAAATCAGTGCTGAACACGTCAGCTACATCAACACCCCCAGCACTACTACTCAAGCCCATCATCATTGCTAGATTACTCATGCTACTGCATCTCCTGCTTGCTTGCCGTAATACGTTGTACCACCATCAGTTGTTACGAATGTGTAGACATCCTTTTCGCCAGCCGCAGGTGCATCTGGGGTTGTAGCCCCTGACCACTTAACTGAGGAAGGGTAGGTTATTGTGGCTG
>Ga0209193_1000299_pt1 | contig 35782 bp, 26 predicted proteins | sample COGITO_mtgs_1003_FD_185515 | JGI IMG/M metagenome (GOLD analysis project Ga0209193, IMG submission 185515) | Pelagic marine microbial communities from North Sea - COGITO_mtgs_100330 (SPAdes) (version 2) | ecosystem: Environmental > Aquatic > Marine > Epipelagic ...
TTCCTGATTATCCGGAGACAGTTGAAACCACAGATCAAAAAGTTATTTTGGAACGTTATAATAAAGTAAAAGGTTCAGCTGTTAATCCAGTATTAAGAGAAGGAAACTCAGACAGAAGAGCACCAAAGGCAGTTAAAAACTATGCTAAAAAGAATCCACATTCAATGGGAGCTTGGTCTTCAGAATCTCAATCTCATGTTGCAACAATGACTGAGGGAGATTTTGCTCACAATGAAAAATCAACAACAATTGAAGGTGCAACACATGTTCAAATTGTTCATACTGATGCTAATGGACAAGTCTCCATACTTAAAGACAATATTGCATTAGAAGATAAAGAAATCATAGATGCTACATTTATGAGTAAAAATTCTCTTTTAAGCTTTTTAGAAAAACAAATCGCAGACGCAAAACAAAAGGAACTTCTATTTTCATTACATATGAAAGCCACAATGATGAAGGTTTCGGATCCAATCATCTTTGGTTATGCCGTTCGTGCTTTCTTTAAAGATTTATTTGACAAACATGGTAAAGCTCTAAATTCTGCAGGTGTAGATGTGAATAATGGATTTGGAAACTTATTGAGCAATATTAACCAGTTACCCCCCTACAAGAAAGAAGAAATACTTGCTGACATAGAAACAGCTTTTAAAAATAACCCAGACCTAGCAATGGTAGATTCCGAAAGAGGAATCACTAATCTTCACGTACCTTCAGATGTGATCATAGATGCTTCTATGCCAGCAATGATTCGTACATCTGGACAAATGTGGAACAAAGAAGGAAAATTACAAGACACAAAAGCTGTGATACCTGACAGTTCGTATGCAGGTATTTACAGAACTACTATTGATTTTTGTAAAAAACATGGTGCTTTTGATCCGAGAACAATGGGAACAGTTCCTAATGTTGGCTTAATGGCTAAAAAGGCAGAAGAGTATGGCTCTCATGATAAAACTTTCGAAGTTCATGCAGATGGAATCATTCAAGTAGTTGATTCTAAGAATACTGTATTATTAGAGCATAATGTGGAAACTGGAGATATCTGGAGAATGTGTCAGGTAAAAGATGCTCCAATTCAAGATTGGGTAAAACTTGCAGTTAATCGTGCGAGAGCTACAGAAACACCAGCTGTTTTTTGGTTAGGAGAAAAAAGATCTCACGATTCTGAATTGATTAAAAAAGTAAATACCTATTTACAAGATCACAATACAGAAGGATTGGATATTAGAATCTTATCTCCAGAAGATGCAACAATATTCAGTTTAGAAAGAATCAAAGAAGGAAAAGATACAATTTCTGTTACTGGAAATGTTCTTCGTGATTATTTAACTGACCTCTTCCCTATTTTAGAACTGGGAACATCTGCTAAAATGCTTTCTATTGTTCCTTTAATGAATGGAGGAGGATTGTTCGAAACTGGAGCCGGAGGTTCAGCTCCAAAACACGTGCAACAATTTTCTAAAGAAAATCACTTACGTTGGGATTCTCTTGGAGAATTTTTAGCACTAGCGGTATCACTTGATCATTTTGGGAATACAAATGACAATGCTAAAGCTAAAGTTTTAGCAAAAACTCTTGACGATGCAACTGAAGAATTTTTAGATCATAAAAGATCTCCATCGAGAAAAGTAGGCGAACTAGACAATAGGGGAAGTCATTTTTATTTGGCTTTATATTGGGCAAAAGCATTAGCAACTCAAAGTAAAGATTTAGAACTTAAAAAACAATTTTCTCCTATTTCACTTGCTTTGAGTAACAATGAACAGAAAATCATAAATGAACTTAACGCTATTCAAGGGAAGACTACAAATGTTGGTGGATATTATCTTCCAAACAATGAGGTAGCTAAGAAAGCAATGCAACCAAGTATTACACTAAATAATATTATAAAAAGCATCTAATTAAAATACAACCAAAAACTAAAGGGTGCATTATTGCACTCTTTTTTTTTAGATTTATTAATTTCCACCTACTTTTACTAAAGAATTATAGTAAAATCAATTTTTATGAAATTGTTATGAGTGATAAAAAAACTACTGAACAAGATTCTAATTATAATCATTTAGAAAGAATGTCTTTATCTGAATTATTAACAAATATTAATAAAGAAGATAAAACAGTAGCTTTTGCAGTTGAAAAAGCTATCCCTCAAATTAAATCTTTAACAGAAAATATAATTGAAAAATTAAATAAAGGAGGACGATTATTTTATATTGGAGCTGGTACAAGCGGACGATTAGGGATTTTAGATGCTTCAGAATGCCCGCCTACTTTTGGAGTGTCACATGAGTTGGTAAAAGGATTGATTGCAGGAGGCGATGTAGCCATTAGAAAAGCAGTAGAATTTGCTGAAGATTCTACAACACAGGGTTGGAAAGATTTGTTAGAGCATAATATTTCGTCTAATGACATTGTAGTGGGAATAGCAGCTTCTGGAACTACTCCTTATGTAATTTCTGCCATAGAAATGTGTAATAAGAATAATATTACTACAGGATGCATTACTTGTAATACAAACGCTCCTTTAAGCCAAACTGCTGTATTTCCAATAGAAATTGTAGTAGGCCCAGAATTTGTAACAGGGAGTTCTAGAATGAAAGCAGGAACAGCACAAAAAATGGTTTTGAACATCATTTCTACAGCAACAATGATTACCTTAGGAAAAGTAAAAGATAATAAAATGGTAGACATGCAATTATCAAATCATAAATTAGTTACTAGAGGGATCAATATGATATGTGAAGAATTATCTATCAGTTCATCTGAAGCTGCTAAATTGTTGGAAAAACATGGTAGTGTTAGAAAAGCAATTGAAAACTATAAATAATGCCTATAAATCAAGATTTAGCAGCTAAAGGGTTTAGAAAATTATTAATTTTATTAGGATTACTAATTGCATCTCCTTTATTATTAACAATTTCCTTTAAAGCCATAAAAATATATAAAGAAGGTTATCTTTTTTACGTTTGTATTCTAGGAATTGTTCTATCAGCAATTCTTACTTTTTTTACACTTTTTTTTGCATTCAAAACCTTTAAGACATTAATAGACGCTCTTTTTTCTGAATAAAAATTAAAAGAATTGCTTAAAAGCATGAGTAAAAAAGAAATAAACAGTCAGTTGTTGTTATCGAATTAACTTTTTGTATTTAATTCTTTTTGGCATTAAATCCCCTCCCAAACGTTTCTTTTTATTTTCCTCATATTCTGAGAATGAACCTTCAAAGAAATAGACTTGACTATCACCTTCAAAAGCTAAGATATGAGTACAAACTCTATCTAAAAACCATCTATCATGACTAATTACAACTGCACAACCAGCAAAGTTTTCTAAACCTTCTTCCAAAGCTCTAAGTGTATTTACATCAAGATCATTTGTGGGTTCATCTAATAATAAAACATTACCCTCTTCTTTTAGCGTCATCGCAAGATGCAATCTGTTTCTTTCTCCTCCAGAAAGTGTACTAACTTTTTTATTCTGTTCACTTCCAGAGAAATTGAAACGACTTAGATAAGCTCTAGAATTAACTTGTTTTCCACCCATCATCACTAAGTCTTGTCCATCAGAAAAATTCTCCCAAATAGATTTTCCTGCATCAATATTTGAATGCGCTTGGTCTACGTAGGCAATCTTTGCAGTTTCACCAACATTAAAGCTCCCCTTATCTGCATTTTCTTCACCCATAATCATTTTAAAAATAGTGGTTTTACCAGCACCGTTAGGTCCAATAATTCCAACAATTCCAGCTTGAGGTAGATTAAATTCTAAATTTTCATATAATAATTTATCTCCATAAGCTTTCGACACATTAGATGCTTCAATTACATTATTTCCAAGACGAGGACCATTTGGAATAAATATCTCTAGTTTTTCTTCCTGTTGTTTTTGATCCTGACTCATCAAACGCTCATAGCTTTTTAGACGAGCTTTCTGCTTGGTCTGCCTTCCTTTTGCTCCCTGCCTTACCCACTCTAACTCTCGTTCTAAAGTTTTTTGACGTTTAGACGCTGTATTGCTTTCTTGTGCAAGTCTTTTAGATTTTTGATCTAACCATGATGAATAATTTCCTTTCCATGGAATTCCTTCTCCTCTATCTAATTCTAAAATCCAACCCGCTACATTATCTAGAAAATATCTATCATGAGTAACTGCGATAACAGTTCCTTTATATTGTGCTAAATGATGCTCTAACCAATGAACAGATTCTGCATCCAGATGATTTGTTGGTTCATCCAATAATAAGATTTCAGGTTCTTGTAACAATAATCTACACAGCGCAACTCTTCTTTTTTCACCACCAGATAACACAGCTATTTTTTTATCAGAATCAGGTGTTCTTAGGGCATCCATCGCAATATTTAACTTGGTGTCTAATTCCCAAGCATTACAGGCGTCAATTTTATCCTGTAAATCTGCTTGTTGCGCCATTAGTTTATCCATCCTATCTGCATCAGAATAGACTTCTTCTAGTCCAAATAAATCGTTAATTTTATTATATTCGTCCAATATAGCGACAGTCTCTGCAACCCCCTCTTTAACTACCTCCATTACTGTTTTTTCTGGATCTAATTTTGGTTCTTGCTCCAAGTATCCTACTTTATATCCTGGGGAAAAAGTAACATCACCTTGAAAGTTTTTTTCAACTCCTGCTATAATTTTTAGAAGCGTAGACTTTCCTGAACCGTTTAATCCGAGTATTCCAATTTTAGCCCCGTAGAAGAAGCTTAAATAAATATTCTTTAAAACTTGTTTGTTGGTACTTTGGTAGGTTTTATTAACTCCAGACATGGAGAAAATAACTTTTTTATCATCAGACATTTAATAGTAATTTTTAAAAATTAATAAAACTAGACTCTTCCTTTTAGGGCATTGAAGACCCATGCAATGGCAAAAAAACCAATTCCTACTGATGCAAAACCCCATCCTGCTACATCATCATATCTAAATGCTCCTAGGCCTATCAATGCTAGACCTACAACAATCATAATAATTGTGGCCCAGGCTAAAACTCCATTTTTATCCATTGGTATTAATTTAAGTTACTAAAATTACAAAACTTTAGTATTTGGTTATAAAAACAAATGTCGACATTTTTTTGAAGTTATACTATTCAAGAAATAGTAATTTATTCTGTTCGAGATTTTAGATAATAAATCATTTAAAAAAAAATAAGATCTATAGGGAAGCAGCTAATCTGCATCCTTGATCTATAGCTCTTTTAGCATCTAACTCATCAGCTATATCTGCCCCACCTATGATATGAATATTTTTACCAGATGATTCTAAAGCGGTATGTAATTCTTTGAGAGGCGTTTGTCCAGCACAAATAATAACATTGTCTACCTCTAAAATTTTTGATTGTTCTCCTTTTGTATAATGAAGTCCTTGGTCATCTATTTTGGTATACTGTACTTCATTAATAAATTGTACATTTTGCTTTTTTAAATTTGCTCGATGAATCCAACCCGTTGTTTTTCCTAAATTACCTCCAAATTTCCCTTTACTTCTTTTAAACATAAATATTTCTCGTTTTGCAGACGGAAATGAAGGCTGAACTCCAGCTATGCCTCCTCTAGCCTCAATATCTTTATCAATTCCCCATTCTGCCAGCCAAGAGTCTATATCTAGTGCACTTGAGTGTCCTTGATGAAGAAGAAATTCAGATACATCAAACCCAATACCTCCTGCTCCAATTACGGCAACTCTTTTACCAACTTGTTTTTTATGTTTTAAAACATCTAGGTAACTGACAACTTTACTGTGATCTATACCTTCTATATTTGGAGTTCTAGGCGAGATTCCTGTAGCAATAATTATTTCTTCAAAATCTGAATGTTCTAAATCACTTTTTGCTACTCTTTTATTAAGTATTAGCTTAACATTATGTAATTTCAATTGTTTTTTATAGTATCGAATGGTTTCGTAAAATTCTTCTTTTCCAGGGATTTGTTTTGCCATGTTAAATTGTCCACCAACTTCTGATTCTGAATCATATAGAGTTACATGGTGTCCTCTTTGAGCGGCAATTGTAGCTACTGAAAGCCCAGCAGGGCCAGCGCCAACTACTGCTATTTTTTTTGCAACTGATGCCATATCGTAACTAAATTCAGTTTCATGACAAGCTCTTGGGTTTACTAAACAACTCGCTACTTTTTGTTTAAAAACATGATCTAGACAGGCTTGATTACAAGCAATACAGGTATTAATTTCATCTTCTTTTTCCAGAGCAGCCTTATTTACCCAATCTGGATCTGCTAAAAATGGCCTTGCCATTGAAATCATATCTGCATCTCCTCTGGCTAAAACTTCTTCAGCTGTCTCAGGCATATTTATTCTATTAGAAGTAACTAACGGAATAGACACCTCCTCTTTCATTTTTTTAGTAACCCATGTAAATGCTGCTCTAGGAACAGAAGTAGCAATCGTAGGAATTCTAGCCTCATGCCAGCCTATTCCGGTATTAATGATGGTAGCTCCTGCTTTTTCAATTTCTTTTGCAAGCTGAACTACTTCTTCCCAAGTACTTCCTTTTTCAATAAGGTCTAGCATTGACAACCTATAAATAATGATAAAATCTTCACCAACCGCTTCTCTAACAGATTTTACCAATGTAACTGGTAATCTCATTCTATTGGCATATGAGCCTCCCCATTTATCTTTTCTTTTATTAGTATGCGCTGCAATAAATTGATTGATTAGATATCCCTCTGAACCCATAATCTCAACACCGTCATATCCTGCCATTTTTGAATATTTAGCACAATTCACAAAGTCTCGTATTGTTCTATTTATTCCAGATTTAGTTAACTTGAAAGGTTTAAAAGGTGTGATTGGAGATTTAATTTTAGAGGGGGCGACATTAAAAGGATGGTAACCATATCGACCAGCATGTAATATCTGCATGCATATTTTACCACCTTCATCATGAACAGCTTTAGTGATTTTTTGATGATGAACCGCATGTTTTTTTGAAGACATCCTTGCTGAAAAAGGGCCTGTCCATCCCTGAATATTTGGAGAAATCCCTCCAGTTATGATTAGACCCACGCCTCCTTTAGCTCTTTCAGCATAATAAGCCGATATTCTTTCAAGACCATTTTTTTCTTCCTCTAAACCTGTGTGCATTGAGCCCATTAAAATTCTATTTTTTAGGGTTGTAAAACCTAAATCTAAGGGCTCAAAAATGTGTGGATATTTCATAAAATTTAATTAAATACTATGCGTGCATAATACTTTTGCAATATAATCACTTTTTATGACACCAAAAATTTTAAAAGAAATTAAACTACTGTAGAAAAGGTTCTATTAAATTATCTCAACTTATCCAATAATTTAGTTAAATTCATTGCTTCTTTTTCTGTAAGATTATTTAAAAACTCCATTTTTGAATTCTTATCTATAGTATTTAATAAAGATAGACCTGCTTCATTGATACTAATAAAAACTACTCTTCTATCATTATTACAACGAATTCTTTCAATCAGTTTCTTTTCACACAATTTATCCATTAAACGAGTAGCATTTGGAGCTCTATCTATCATTCTTTCCTTAATAACCTGAACTTTAATGGGTTCTTCAGCTCCGCGAAGTATTCTTAATATATTGTATTGTTGAGGAGATATTCCATAAGGTCTAAAGAATTCATTTTCATGACTATTGATCCAATTGGCAGTGTATTTAATATTAATTAAAGCCTTAATTTTATTATTCTCAAATCTAGAATTGATGTCTTTGGATATATCTCCCATGATTTTATTTTTAAATCAATAAAGCAAAGGGGTAAAATATATTTTGCAATATAAAATTATAAAAAAATATTTTATTTCCCAAGGAATATAATTCTTTTGTAATTAATTAAACTTTACTATACATCATTATAAAAAAAAGACAAACTTTTGTAAATTCGCTACAAATACTATATTCATGGATATCAACTTCAACAAAAATGAAGATCATAATAAGCTTTTAATAAGTGAACTTAAAAAAAGATTGGTAAAAGTGAAGCTAGGTGGTGGTCAAGAAAGAATTAATAAACATCACGAAAAGGGAAAAATGACCGCCAGAGAACGTATTGATTATTTGTTGGATTCAAATACTAAAAGCATTGAAATAGGTGCTTTTGCTGGTGATAACATGTATATAGATCATGGAGGATGTCCTTCTGCAGGTGTTATTGTAAAAATAGGATATGTACAAAAACAACAATGTGTTATTGTAGCCAACGACGCCACTGTAAAGGCAGGTGCATGGTTTCCTATAACTGCCAAAAAAAATCTACGTGCCCAAGAAATAGCTATAGAAAATAAACTCCCAATTATCTATTTAGTAGATAGTGCTGGAGTATACTTGCCGTTACAAGACGAAATATTTCCAGATAAGGAACACTTTGGACGAATTTTTAGAAATAATGCCATTATGAGTAGTTTAGGAATTACTCAAATTTCTGCTGTCATGGGAAGTTGTGTTGCAGGTGGTGCTTATTTACCTATCATGAGTGATGAAGCTTTGATTGTAGATAAAACTGGTAGTATTTTTTTAGCAGGAAGTTATCTAGTAAAAGCTGCTATTGGAGAAAGTATTGATAATGAAACACTAGGTGGTGCCACAACGCATTGTGAAATCTCTGGAGTAACCGATTATAAAGCAAAAGATGATAAAGATGCTCTAGACACCATTAAAAATATTCTTGGTAAAATTGGTGATCATAATACTGCTGGATTTAACAGAATTGAACCCGTTAATCCTGCAGAAAAAGAAGAGGAAATTCTTGGAATCCTTCCAAAACTTAGAACAGAGCAATACGACATGAAGGAAATTATTAAACGTATAGTAGATAATTCTGAATTTAAAGAATATAAAGAAGGGTTTGGAAAAACAATTATAACAGCTTACGCTAGAATAGATGGATGGGCAGTTGGTATTGTTGCCAATCAAAGAAAAGTAGTAAAAACAAAAAAAGGAGAAATGCAATTTGGGGGTGTTATTTACTCTGATTCTGCAGACAAAGCCACCCGATTTATTGCCAATTGTAATCAGAAAAAAATTCCTTTATTATTTCTCCAAGACGTTACTGGTTTTATGGTAGGTTCTAAATCTGAACATGGTGGAATTATTAAAGATGGTGCTAAGATGGTGAATGCGGTTAGTAATTCTGTGGTTCCAAAATTTACCATTATTATTGGAAATTCTTACGGAGCAGGAAATTATGCAATGTGCGGTAAGGCCTACGACCCAAGATTAATTGTAGCATGGCCAAGTGCAGAGTTAGCTGTGATGAGTGGGAATTCTGCTGCCAAAGTATTATTACAAATTGAGAAAGCCTCTTTAAAAAAGAAAGGCGAAAAAATTACGTCTGAAAAAGAAGAGGAATTATTTGAAAATATAAAATCTCGCTATGACAATCAAATATCTCCTTATTATGCTGCCGCTAGAATTTGGACCGATGCTGTCATAAATCCATTAGACACTAGAACTTGGGTTTCAATGGGTATTGAAGCAGCAAACCACGCACCAATAGAGAGGAAGTTTAATTTAGGTGTTATTCAAGTTTAATAAGAAAAAGAAATATAGTCTTTAATAAAAAGTTAATCATGGGAAGAGCGTTCGAATTTAGAAAAGCAAGAAAAATGAAACGTTGGTCTGCAATGGCCAAAACCTTTACAAGAATTGGGAAGGATATAGTGATGGCCGTAAAAGAGGGAGGTCCTAACCCAGACACAAATTCTAGACTAAGAGCTGTTATGCAGAATGCCAAGGCAGCAAATATGCCTAAAGACAATGTAGAACGAGCTATCAAAAAAGCAACCGATAAAGACACTGCTAACTTTAAAGAAGTTTTATTTGAAGGCTATGCCCCCCACGGAATAGCCGTACTAATTGAAACTGCTACAGACAATAATAATAGAACTGTTGCGAATGTAAGAGCAATTTTTAATAAGTGTGAAGGGAATTTTGGTACCTCAGGCTCAGTGGTTTTTATGTTTGATCATACGTGTAACTTTACTGTAAAAAAAGAGGATATTTCCATTGATATGGAAGAGTTAGAATTAGAACTCATAGATTTTGATGTGGAAGAGGTTTTTGATGATGAAGAAGGTATTATTATCTATGCTCCATTTGAACAATTTGGTGCCATTCAATCTTTCTTCGAAAAAGAAAATGTAGAAATTATATCTTCAGGATTTGAAAGGATTCCAACCTCCACAACAAAGTTAACGGAAAACCAACAAGCTGATGTAGAAAAATTATTGGAAAAACTAGAAGAAGATGATGATGTGCAAAATGTATACCACTCATTAGAAGTGTAAGAGCAAAATAATCACAACAATTCCAGAGTTTTAAAACGTTGTATTTTACCAGATCCTGTCTCTATAAATTTTGGAATAAAAAAAATTGCTTTAGGGATTTCAAATCTAGACAACTTTGAAAAGTGTTTTTTTGTTATTTGATGATTTTCACCTTCAATTAGCAATATTAATTTTTCACCCAAAATGTCATCTGGTATTCCAGCCACAAAAAATCGGTCATCTATAGTGTCAGATAACTTTTGTTCAATTTCTTCTGGATGTAATTTTACACCTCCTGAATTAATGACATAGTCTATTCGACCCTTCCAATTAAATTCTGTCTTTGAAACAACTTCTACTACATCATTAGTAATGATCTTTTCATTAGAAATTTTTGGAGCATATATAACAAGACAACTTCTTTTATCTTTTGAAATAGTGACATCAGGTAATGTTTTGAAGACAGACGCTGACTCTAGTTCTAATTGTGTGAATTTATTTAATTTCTTAACAGCAACATGAGTACTAGTTTCTGTCATCCCATAGGTAGCATAACATTTTGTATGAACATTTTGTATGGCTTTGTTTAAATCTTTAGAAACCACTCCTCCACCTACTATTAGAGTTTTTATTTGGTCAATTTTTGAAATTGAATTTCTGAGTTGTAACGGCACCATTGCAGAAAAGTCATATTCTTTTGTGATTTCTTTTAATGGATTAGAGGTAGATTCTATTACATCTAAGTCCCAACCAAGTGTTAGCGCTCTAACCAACATCATTTTTCCAGCAATAAATTTGATAGGTAAACAACACAATGCTTTTGTATGCTCTCCTAATTGAAAATAACGACCAGTAGCTAAAGCCGAATTTATCATAAAATCTTTCCGAAGATGTATACTTTTTGGACTCCCCGTAGATCCAGAAGTCATAACTACTATGTGAGGATCTGTAGAAAACCACGCTCTCAAAAATTGATTAATTTCATTTGAAATTGATTGAGAAAACTGAACAAGCTCCTCAGAATTTGTAAATGACTCTCCGTTGATTTGGAAACTTGTATGGAAACTATTCGATTTCAATAAATGAGGGTTTTTCTAGCTTTCCAAAAATTTTATCTTTCCAATTAGACCATCCATACTTTTTAGAAAAAATTAAAAATACAACTGGGTACAATATAAATACTGGCAAGAACATTTCCATACCAAGTGAAGGCTCGGAAACATCAACAAAAAGTGCTTCTGTCTGAAAAACAGTCCAATCTGTTGTAACAAATAAAGCCGCCAATATATTATTCACTGCATGCATTCCCATGGCTAACTCAATACCTTCATCCATTAGGCTTACTATACCAAAAAATAGACCAGTTCCAATGTAAAATACCAAAGCAATATATCCTAATTTTTCTATTTCAGGATTCATTCCATGTAACAAGCCAAAAACTAAAGACATAATGATTAACGGTGCCCATTTATTTTTTATCCACAAGGCTAAGCCTTGCATATAATAACCTCTAAATAATAATTCCTCAAGACTTGTTTGTAAAGGCATAAAAACAATAGCAACAAAACAGAGGGTAAAAAATGGAATGGGTTTAAAATTCCAAACATACTTTTCTGGAGAGAGTATAATATCTGATCCTAAAAAAAATATAGTAAGTAATCCCCAAATGAAAACACCAAAAAAGAAACGACTCCAATCTATTTTTTTTCTTGAAGTTATTATCCATCTAATTTTTTTCTTATGGATAGATTTTACCAATGGAATAAATAATAACAATGGGATAACAAATGAAAGTAATATTAGAAAAAGATACAAATTAGAATCAATTCCCAAATCAGCAAATGAATTCTGCCCACTTTCTAGAAACTTCTGCATGTCTCTCCCTGAAGCAAAAAAAGCTTTTATTGTAATTGGGATTTGACCAATCATGCTTCCAAAAAAAATAATAAAAAATATGATTACATACATCCATGACTCATTCTTACCCCTATATCCAGTTTGCAAAAAATTCATATTAAATTAAATTAAAATTCCAATTTATATTTTGTTTATAATAAAGCACTCCATTGTTAACCTCTAGAGGACTATCAAAGTTATTGGTAAATAAACCTCCGGTTCCCAAACCCTGCGGCATACTATTTTTTAAGGTAGCAGTCCATTGGGCTATGGCATTTAAACCAATATTACTCTCTAAAGCACTAGTAACCCACCAACCTATACCAGATTTATTTGCAGTATCTATCCACTCAGAACTTCCCTTAAAGCCACCAATTAAACTAGGTTTTAAAATGATGTATTGAGGATTTATTATATGTAGTAATTCTTTCTTTTTTGTTACATCAAATACTCCAATTAATTCTTCATCTAAAGCTATTGGCAAAGGCGACTGCTCACAAAGAGAAGCCATCTCATGATATTGACCTTGTTTTATGGGTTGTTCTATTGAATGCAAATCATAATTTGATAATATCTTTAATTTCTCTAAAGCTTCTGATGCAATAAAAGCTCCGTTAGCGTCTACTCTTAACTCAATATCTTTAATTGAAAATTCTTTTCTTATCGTTGCTAAAAGTTCAATTTCTGATTCAAAATCAATAGCTCCAATTTTCATTTTTAAACAACGAAAGCCTTGTGCAATTTTTTCTTTTATTTGCCCCTTCATAAACTGACGATCTCCCATCCAAATAAGACCATTAATAGCTATAGCTTTATTAGCTTCTGTAAAGTCAGAAGAAAATAGTTTGAAAGGTGATGAAGAATGGAGTGATAAAAATGCTTGTTCTATTCCAAATTGGATACTAGGAAAATCATTTGTTTTTGAAAGGAGTATATCTAAACCTAACGCTATATTATTGCATACCCATTTGAGCTTATCTTCATAATCTGGTCTATCATCTATGCTTAAACCTCTAAACAAACCACACTCTCCTATTCCAAACTTACCCTCTTTTACAAGATGTAAAAAAAAAGTTTCTTTGGTTTTTAAAATACCTCTAGAGGTACCACTTGGAACTTTAAAATGTAATATATATTTATGGTAGGTTGCTTTTATCAAAATATTTAATTTTCAAGAAATGTTTTAAAATTATTCAAGAAACCCTCATCAATTTTTTTAAACTTAAATTTAAAAAAAGGTAACACACAGCTTAAAAGGTAACTTTTAGCTTGGTAACTGGAACTTAAATTTATTACGGTATGAGATCCATCACTACTAAAAGTATAATCATCTCTTTCAACAACACCATCTTTATCAATAAACAGTGTTATTTTTTCATTCTTAACATAAGCTAGTACTTTTTCTCTGATTATAGTAGTTTGATTGTTGTGAAGTACTTTAATATTGTAAATACTTCCAGTAATTCCTGGTTTTAACTCCACAACTTCAATGGCATTATAATCAGGACTCCACTGGGTTCTAGCAGAAAAGTCTGTAAAAACTGAAAAGGTTTTTTCTAGTGGCTTATTTATGATAATCCTTGAAGTATAACTACTTTCTTTGATTATAAGTCCTGTACCAAAAAAAAATACAGTAAGAATAATTAAGAACGTGATGATAGCTTTTACTGTTTTCATAAATTAAATTTTCAAATAGTGGAATTATAAAACTTGTCCTAAGCCAAAAAGAATTGCAAATAAAAAAGTACTCAAAGCTACTTTTTTTAATTCTCCATCTAAATTAGATGCATCATCAGACTTGTAAACATATATCATATGAATACATAAAGGAATATAGGCTAATAAAAATATAAATTGAACTGTATTTGTGTATTTGGAGAAAACAAAAATGATAGCGAAGACAAGCGATAAAAACAGTAAACTATAATGATAGCTTTTGGCTGCTTTACTACCTATTTTAACTACTATAGTATTTTTATTAGAAATTTCATCATTTTTACGATCTCTCATATTATTGAGATTCAATACCGCTGAGCTCAATAAACCAATAGAAAAAGCTGGTAATAAAATGATTGAATGAACTTGTTTTGTATATAGAAAATAACTTCCCATTACACTTAATAAACCAAAAAAAACAAATACAAAGAGATCTCCAAAACCACTGTATCCATAAGCAGAACCCCCAACAGTATATTTTACAGCAGCTATAACTGATATAATTCCTAAACAGAAAAATAATACTGAATATCCAAAATTGCTAGACCCGAAGGCTTTATAAATTAACATAACAGCAGTAATAATTGTTACAATAGTTGTGTAAATAATTGCCAATTTCATTTGTTTAGGAGAAATCTTACCAGAACTCACCATTCTTTCTTCTCCTATTCTTTTAGTATCTGTTCCTTTAATACCGTCTCCATAATCATTTGCAAAATTTGAAATAACTTGAAATCCAATTGTTGTAAATATGGAAAGAATACAAATATACCAATCAAAAAAACCTGCAGATAGTGCTAAAAAACTTCCTACAATAATACCAGAAATAGACAATGGCAGTGTTCTTAACCTAGCCGCTTTAATATAGTTTTTTATACTCATGAATACTTATAGATACTGTAAATAAAAATTACAAATTGTCAGCTTCTGCAATTAATTCAGCAATGTCTTTTACTATAATTTGAGATTCTTTCTCATGAAACTTAACACCGTCTGTCATCATTGTATTGCAATACGGACAACCGGTGGCAATTATTTCTGCATTGGTTTCCAGTGCTTGTTCGGTTCTCAAAATATTAATTTCTTTGTCTCCATTTTCTGCATCTTTAAACATTTGAGCTCCTCCAGCACCACAACATAAGGCTCTATTTTTGTGTTGTTTCATCTCTTTTAGATTCACCCCTAATTTTCTTATGATGTCTCTTGGAGATTCATAGACACCATTTCCTCTTCCTAAATAACAAGGATCATGATAGGTGACTTTTTTACCTTTTAACGATTTTTTAATGTCTAACCTGCCTTCTTGTACTAATTTTTTTATGAACTGTGTATGATGATACACCTTATAATTCCCACCCAATTCTGGATATTCATTTTTTAATGTATTGAATGAATGTGGATCTGTACAAACAATGGTTTTAACTTCATATGAATTTAATATTTCAATATTTGAAATGGCCTGCATTTGAAATAGAAATTCATTTCCCGCTCTTTTAGCCGCATCACCAGTTGAACTTTCCTCAGTCCCTAAAACGGCAAAATCTACATTCGCCTTATGTAATAACTTAACAAAAGCTCTGGTAATTTTTTTTGCTCTGTCATCATAACTTCCGGCGGCACCTACCCAAAATAATACTTCTGGGCTTTTGCCTTGAGACAGCATTTCTGCCATTGTTGGTACATTCATATTTGTTGCTTTTATTCGTCTTTCCAGTTTAACCTGTCTTGTTGATTGTACTGCCAGGGTGCACCATTATTTTCAATATTCGTCATCATCATATTCAATTCTTGAGGAGCAGCAGATTGCTCCATAACTAAAAACCTTCTCATATCCATTATAATGGATAACGGATCTATATCTATAGGGCATTCTTCTACACAAGCATTACAACTTGTACATGCCCACAATTCTTCAGGCGTAATATAATCGTTAAGTAACTGTTTACCATCGTCTTTAAAAGCGCCTTTATTAGTATCGATATTACGACCAACTTCTTCTAAACGATCTCTAGTTTTCATCATAATGGCTCTTGGTGACAATTCCTTACCTGTCATATTTGCTGGACAAGAAGAGGTGCATCTACCACATTCTGTACAGGTGTATGCATTAAGTAATTGTACCCAATTTAAATCAGTAACATCACTAGCGCCAAATTTTTCTGGAATCTCCTCTTCTAATCCCTCCTCTGGCATGGCATAAGGATCTGCATCTGGATCCATCATCATTCTAACTTCCTTGGTTACAGAGGATAAATTATTGAACTGACCTTTGGGTTGAAGATTCGCAAAATAAGTATTTGGAAAAGCAAGTAAAATATGCAAATGTTTGGAATAATATAGGTAATTTAAAAAAATTAAAATACCAATAATATGAGCCCACCAGGCTATATGTTCAATGCTTGAAAGGGTTTCAAGAGAATATTCTGAAAACCAAGGTGCTACAAATTGACTTATAGGATTTCCAAAACCTGCCTCTTGAAATGAATGATCTGTAGCATTCATTAGAATAAATAAAGACATTAAAACAATTTCGAAGTATAGGATAAGATTCCCATCACTTTTAGGCCAACCTTTCATCTCCTTACTCATAAATCTTTTAATTTGGACGATATTTCTTCTCAACCAAAATATAATTACAGCTACTAAAACAAGAAATGCTAATATTTCAAAGGTTCCAATTAAAAAACCATATATGGAATTTCCAAGAAGGGGTTGAAAAATTCTATGTGTACCAAATAAACCATCAATTATAATCTCTAAAACTTCAATATTGATTATAATAAAACCCACATAAACTATAACATGAAGAAAACCTGCAATTGGTCTACTAACCATCTTAGACTGCCCTAAAGCAACTCTTGCCATATTTTTCCACCGTTGGGTTTTACGATCAGATCTATCTACTTCTTTACCTAGCTTAATATTTCTAACTAGTTTAAGAACGTTCATGACAAAAAATCCTATGCCAATAAAAAGGGCTATTGCAAAAGATATATTGGGTATATAATTCATATGAAAAATAAATTTAATTGTTCAGTATAACTTTACAGTTCTGTTTAGTTAGAGATATTATCTTTAGTACTTTCCTCAACATAAGGCTTCGCTTTCTTGCCAAATAGCGAAAAATGAACAAATCTTTTTGGGTTTAACTTCATTTCTCTTAAGAGAGCTTCTAATTCCTCTGAAGCTTTAGATAAATTATTATACATGGTATCATCTGTTGCCAATTTACCTAATGACCCTCTACCTTTTTCTATGCCAGAAAGAAACCCATTGATATTTGCTAGAGTTGTTTGAAGTGTTTTAACGGTCTGGCCAAAATTTACTTTGGTTAAAGTATCCGAAACTTTTACAAAATTTGCTGTGATTTTCTTAGTATTCTCAAGTGCTATGTCTATGTCTAATTTCGTAGAATCTATCATAGTATTAAATGAGCTCAAAGTCTCATTTAAAGAAGTCACAGTTGTTTCTACTCCTTGAATAGTTTTCTTAAAGCTATCTCTAGATTTTACATCTAATACATCATTTAAAGCTATTAATAATGAATCTGCTCCAATGATTACCCGTTCAACTTTTGTTTTTAATGGGTTTAATGTTTCACCCACGGAAGTAAAGATATCTGATTCTACCTCACCCATTAGATAATCTCCTGAAACTGCAAGTTCTCCCTCATAATTTGGAATAATTGCTAAAGACTCACCTCCAATAATACTAGTTGAGTAAATCTTAGCAACGCTGTTTTTTGAAAATTCAAAATCATTATCTAAAGCTATTTTTACAACTAATTTTCCTCTTTTTTTGGCATCGGTATTAAAATTAATTTCTGACACCTTTCCTACTTGCAAACCATTAATACTAACTGTACTTGCCTTGTTTAGTCCTTGAATATTATCATATTCTATGTAAAAAATTCTGGAAGTAGGTTCTAATAAATTTTGACCTTTAAGAAAATTAAAACCCCAATACCCCAAACATAAAATTAGAACTACAGTAATACCTGTTTTTAACTCTTTAGACATCTTTTAAATTTTATTTACAATAATACTATTATTTTCTGTTAGTTAACAGTAAAAATAGTTATTTCAAGACCTTTGAAAGCGATGTTTTTTCACCATTCTCAAAAGCGGCGATATAGGCATCTGAATACCCTTTTTTCTTTGCTTTTAATAAAGCATTTTTTACTTCTTTGTAATTAGAAGTAATTCCATAATAATATTTGTAATAAGAGCCAACCTTAACTCTTTGAACATTTCTTAACCCTCTAAAGTTATAGGATTTAACTTTTATTTTGTTTTTACTTGAAGCTATTTGAATTTTAAAAATTACTTCCTTTTCTATTTTAGTTTCATTAGAAAAGGAGGTGTTTATTTTTGATTCATCACTATTTTTATCTTGATTAACAACAATAGTATTTGCCTTTAATTTTTGATAATATTTTGTAATTGACTTCGCTATTTCTTTAGCCATTTTCTGTTGACCCACTTTAGAATTTAAAAATTTACCTTCATTTTTATTTGTAAGAAATCCTAATTCAATTAATACGCTAGGCATATAGGTTTGATGCAAAACTACAAAGCCTGCTTGTTTTACACCCCTATTCTTTCGTTTTAAGTTCTGTGAAAAATTTTGTTGAATTTCTGCAGCCAAAGAAAAACTTTTATCAAGATTCTCCTCTTGTAAAAGAGTTAGCCCCAAAACAGATTCCTGAGAATTAGGATCAAACCCTTCATATCTTTCTTTGAAATTTTCCTCGAGAGAAATCACAGCATTTTCTCGCTTAGCTACTTCAAAATTTCTTTTATTTGCATGAAGCCCCAAAACAAAAGTACCTGCACCATATGCATTGGAGGTATGAGCATCACAATGAACAGAAACAAATAAATTTGCTTTTGCTTTATTCGCAATTTCACCTCTTTTCCATAAATTAATCAGCATATCTTCATCCCTTGTAAGAATAACTTTTATACCCTCTATTTTTTTTAACTCTAACTGTATTTCTTTAACAACTTTTAACACTATATTTTTTTCTCGATATCCATTTCCAGTATTACCAGGATCATTACCTCCGTGTCCAGCATCTAATACAACTATAAATTTGTCATTTTGAGAAATAGATTCGAATGGATTGAAAAAAAGAAAGTACAAAACAAAAAAGAACACCAAATATCTTATGGATTCAAATTTGTTGTTGTATGTAAGTTCTTTGTTCAAAATTTAACTAATTTTGGCTCTTCAAATTTGGTGCTTCAGTTATTGAAGCATATTTTTACTCTTATACAAAAATAGCATATTAAATATTGCAATCAAATCTGTCTTACATACTTTTATTTTTACTCTTATTTTGTTCTCTAACAAAAATAAAATCTCAGGATATAAAGCCAAAGGTGAAACCAATTCCAATGGTTACTAAAAACGGTTCTCAAAGAGAAATAGCACCACAAAAAAAAATTATAAATAATGACACTTTACTTTTAAAAAAACAAGACAGTATTCAACTTGATTCTCTAAAGCCTAAAGAAGCTATTACAGACTTAATAACACATGTTGCTAAAGATTATACTACACAAAATGCGAAAGACAAAACAGTAACTTTGTACAATGAGGCACATGTAGTATACACTGATATTGACTTGAAAGCTGGGATCATTATTATAGATTATATAAAAAACACCTTATTTGCTAAAGGGATAAAAGACAGCTTAGGATATACTCAAAAACCCGTATTTAAACAAGGTGGGCAAGAATCAGAACAAGATTCTATGCTTTACAACTTCAAAACAAAAAAAGCGATAATATATGGTATAAAAACTCTACAGGAACCGGGTATGTATGTTTTAGGAGAAAAAGCAAAACGTGTAAATGATTCTACCATTTATATGCGTAATATAAGGTTTACAACCTCAGATAAAGATAACCCTGATTACTATATCGGTGTAAAAAAAGCAAAAGTAGTTCCAAATAAAAAAATTGTAGCTGGCTTAAGTAATCTTGTTATTGCAGATGTTCCCACCCCTGTTTTTCTTCCTTTTGCTTATTTCCCAATGGGAAAAAATAGAACTTCAGGATTTATTTTTCCAGCCATTCAAACCAGTACCTCTAACAGAGGAATTGGAATACAGAATGGAGGATATTATTTTGCTGTTAATGATTATGTCGATCTAGAATTATTAGGAGATGTATACTCCAATGGAAGTTGGGGGTTCAGAGCCCGCTCGCAATATTATCTTCGTTATAAATTCTCTGGAGGTTTCAATTTGAGTTTTGAAAAATTAATTAGAAGTACAAGAGGATTTGACGATTTCTCGGAAGCTACTAATTTTAACTTAAGATGGAGTCATAGACAAGATCCAAAATCGAGTCCAAATTCAAATTTTGGTGCTTCTGTTAATTTAGGAAGCAGTCAATATTTTAGACAATCACTGAATGAATTTAATAATTCAAACTTTTTAACAAATACCTTTAACTCCTCTATTTCTTATCAAAAAACATTTACTGGTACACCATTTAATATGAGTGCTAATGCTACGCATTCTCAAAACACAAATACAGGAACAGTTACGATGGCGCTTCCATCTCTTCAAGTATCTATGAGTAGAATCTATCCCTTTGCTGGAAAAGGAGGTATTAAAAAAAATCCTTTACAAAAAATAGGATTAACTTATAATATGCAAGGAGAATACAGAATCAATACAACAGAAGACGAGTTCTTTACCGCAAAAATGTTTGAAACTGCAAATGCAGGAGTTCAACATAGAGCAGACGCAAGTACTAATATTACCCTACTAAATTATTTTACCTTATCTCCAAGTATCAACTATCGTGAGGTTTGGAGTTTTAAAAAAGTTAATAAAGACTTCGATCCTTCCATACAAAACACAGATGGGTCTTTTGGAACTGTAGTGACAGATACTTTAAGTGGCTTTAGCAGCTTTAGAGAATATAGTTCTAGCTTAAGTCTATCGACCAATATTTACGGAACCTTTAATTTTAAAAAAGGACGTTTAAAAGCTATCAGACATACCATAAGACCTTCTGTTTCATTTTCATATAGACCTGATTTTGCAGAAAGATATAACGAAACTATTGAAAGTAATTTAGAGGGAACAGCGTTTGAAACCTATTCACCGTTTGATAATGGGACAAGTCTCTATGGAAAACCCGGCTCAGGTTTAAGTAATTCTATAGGAATAACACTGAACAATGTTATAGAAGGGAAACTAGCTCCTGAAGATCCTGATAGTGACGAAGAGGACAGAAAAATAACAATCCTAAATAATTTAAATTTCAGCTCATCCTATAATATTGCTGCAGATAGTCTACGTTGGTCTCCTGTAAATGCTTCTGCCGGAACAAGATTATTAAAAGATAAATTAGCAGTTAATTTAAATGCTACTTTAGACCCTTATCAAGTTAATGAAACTGGTCTGAGAATAAATAAGTATGTAAAAGGTTTGTTCAGATTAACTAGAGCAAGTCTAACAGCTAACTACAGTCTTTCTAGTAGGGACCTCAGTGGAGAGGCTAGTGAAAATTCTGGAAATGGTAATCAAATTACCCCCGATGTTTTAGGGAAAAATTTAAATCCTGCCAATAGCTTAGCATCAAATACCTCTAGTAGTCAAAATAATGAAGAGGAAATTACAGAATTATATAAATCTACGATACCCTGGAATTTAAACTTTGCTTATTCTGCAGCATACACTAATACTGGAACTGGAAATACTGGAATTCAATCACACTCATTAATGTTTGGTGGTGATTTTGAATTAACTCCAAAATGGAAAGTTGGTTTTTCCTCTGGATATGATATCGCAAGTGGAGGGTTTTCATTTACAAGAATGAATTTCTCTAGGGATTTAGATAGCTGGAAAATGACATTTAATTGGGTGCCCTTCGGAAACAACCAATCCTATGTTTTCTTTATTGGAGTTAAAAGTGGTATATTAAATGACTTAAAATACGAACAAAATAAACCACCAGACAGGGTCTTATTTTAAAACAATTTACTTAATGAAAAAAATAATTAAAACTTCAAAAGCACCAGCACCAATTGGCCCATATAATCAGGCTATTTTATCAGGAAACACCTTATATACTTCTGGACAAATTGCAATTGACCCATCTACTGGTAAGCTAAAAATTGGAACTATTGAAGAGGAAACTACTTTAGTTATGGAGAACATGAAAGCGGTCTTAGCTGCAGCTAAGATGACATTTGACAATGTAATTAAAACCTCAATTTTTATTTCAGATATGGCAAATTTTTCTGAAATTAATAGTATTTATGGACGGTATTTTAATGAAGATACGGCTCCTGCAAGAGAAACTGTTGAGGTTGCCAATCTTCCCAAATATGTAAATGTAGAAATTAGCATGATTGCTGTTAAATAAAAAAGACTGTCTAAATATTAGACAGTCTTTCAAGTATTTGAAATATAAATTATTTTTTATAAAGTAGCTGCATATTCAATTAAGTCTACAATTTTTGTAGAATATCCTATTTCATTGTCATACCAAGAAACCACTTTTACAAAATTGTCATTTAATGCAATTCCTGCTCCTGCATCGAATACAGATGTTCTGGTTTCTCCAACAAAATCTTGAGAAACTACTAGATCTTCTGTATATCCTAAAACACCTTTCATTGGACCATGCTCTGAAGCTGCTTTCATCGCTGAGCAAATATCTTTATAAGAGGCTGGTTTCTCTAATTTCACAGTCAAGTCTACAACAGAAACATCCATAGTAGGTACTCTAAAAGCCATTCCTGTTAATTTTCCATCCATTGAAGGTATTACTTTACCTACTGCTTTAGCTGCACCTGTTGATGATGGAATGATATTATGAATAGATGAACGACCGCCTCTCCAATCTTTCATAGAAGGACCATCAACAGTTTTTTGAGTAGCAGTAGCTGCATGAACTGTAGTCATTAAACCTTCTACTATGCCAAAATTATCATTTAATACTTTAGTTATCGGAGCTAAACAATTAGTTGTACACGATGCATTAGAAAAAATCTTCTGATCAGCCTTTAATTCTGTATTGTTAACACCCATTACAAACATTGGCGTGTGGTCTTTTGATGGTGCAGATAATACTACTTTTTTAGCACCAGCTTCTAGGTGTTTACCCGCAGTATCTTCAGTTAAGAAGAAACCTGTAGACTCGATTACATATTCAGCTTCTACCTCATCCCATTTTAAATTTGCTGGATCTCTTTCAGCAGTTATTCTAATTAAATTACCATTAACTAGCAATTTCCCATCTTTAACTTCTACATCTCCATCAAACTGTCCATGAACAGAATCGTATTTTAGCATGTATGCTAAATATTCTACATCTAATAAATCATTAATTCCAACAATTTGAATGTTAGTTCTATTAATTGCTGATCTAAATGCTAATCTTCCTATTCTACCAAAACCGTTAATTCCTACTTTAATCATTTTTTTTATTTAATTATTTGTAATTATGTTGACATGATGTCAGATACTCTTAGAAGTTCACTATTTATAGAATGCCCTCCTGTTATTGCTTCTTCTAAATCTGTTGTAATAACTTTATTATTTTTAAGACCAACCATAAGATTAGTTTTGTTATCCATCAATATTTCTACTGCTTTTACACCAAGTCTACTTGCTAAAACTCTATCAAAACACGAGGGAGATCCTCCTCTTTGCATGTGACCTAAAACAGAAACTCTTACATCATACTCTGGCATATTATCTTCAACATACTTAGCCAATTCAAAAACATTTTTCCCTGACTTATCTCCTTCAGCTACAACTACAATACTTGATAATTTTCCAGACTTTCTGCTTTTAATTAAAGATTCTAATAATCTATCTAAACCAAGATTTTCTTCTGGAATTAATATTTCCTCTGCACCTGCACCAACTCCTGCATTTAAAGCTATGAAACCAGCATCTCTACCCATTACTTCTACAAAAAACAATCTATTGTGGGAAGAGGCGGTATCTCTAATTTTATCAATAGCTTCAACAGCAGTATTTAAAGCTGTATCATAACCTAAAGTGTGCGAGGTTCCAAAAATATCATTATCAATAGTTCCTGGTATTCCTATCACGGGAAAACTATATTCTTTATTAAAGATAACTCCACCGGTGAAAGACCCATCACCACCTATAACAACAAGTCCATCTATGTGTTGTTTAATTAAATTTTCGTGAGCTTTTTTTCTTCCTTCAGAAGTTCTAAACTCATCAGATCTGGCAGATTTTAAAATTGTACCTCCTTTGTTAATGATATTGTTAACACTACGTGCTGTAAGCAGAGTGAAATCTCCTTCTATCATCCCCTGATATCCTCTGTAAATCCCAACACATTCTATTTTATAGTATGCACAAGTCCTAACAACTGATCGAATTGCAGCATTCATTCCCGGAGAATCTCCCCCAGAGGTCATTACTGCTAATTTGTTGATTTTTTTCATAATTTCAGTGTAAAAATACTTATTAATAGTTACTTGGAATAAAAAAAAAACGAAATCGATTTCGGTTAATTTATCTTATAAACAGCAACAAATATTATGTTTTATAAGTTGTAAATAGCTTACTAAATTAAGAGAAATTATTTTAATTAATTATTTTTCTTATAGTTTAGAAGTCTTTGATGAGGTGTACTAATGGAATCTTTCTGTTGAATCACTTTTTTCTTTTCTTTCGTCTTCTTTTTTAAACCAATCTTTTTTAATAAATCTGACAAAGAATTAAAGTTTACTTGATAAGACAAACCTATACCTTGTGTATAACCCTCTTCTTGGGCAGAATACTGAATTTCATTTTGTCTATTAAAAATAACACTCCTAAAGTTTCCAGCATCATTCAACAAAACCTCAACTTTTACCTCTCCAACAACACTAGACTGTGTTTGAGCGCCAACAGGTACCCCAACTTTACCATTTACAATAACATTTTTACTTATTTGAGTTGTTAATGAGACGTCAAATTGATCATCATTAATTAAATCGTCTTGAGGGTTTTGTATCCCTCCTGAAGAATATCCTAAATCTAATCTAACTTTATTACTACTTATAATGTCTGAAAGAATAGAGCCAACAGCATTAGATGTTGTTCCTGTTAACAGTTCAGTTCCATTAATATTTCCACCATTTGGATTCGCAAAAGTTCCAGCTGCTAGTAAAGTTAAAAACTGACGCATTTTTGAATTTACATCGTTGTCGTTTAGTACAAAATCTAATTCTGAGGCTATTGTTGAGTTTGAGTTTTGAATTTCGATATCAAAATCTTGTTTTGAATTAAATAGGCTTCCTGAAATATTAGTTATTAAATCTACAGGTATTTTTCTATTGGTATTAAAATTTTCAAGTAAAACTGCTGGATTTGCATTGGTTGTGTAAACTGCAGTAACATTTAAATTGGCTTCATAAGGATTTCCACTCCAAGAGATCGTTCCTCCTTTTAAAATTACAAAAGGTTTATTAATTATTCCTCCATACTTAAAATTATAGACTCCATTATCTATGGTATAATCTCCAAACATGGCAAATTTACCATTGGTGTTAATTTCTATTTTTAGATCTCCTAAGCCACGACCACTAAGTTCACTCCCATTGACTTCATCGATAACAATCTGTGCCTTTGCATCTTTTGTAACCTCTAAATCAATGTTTAGGGAAACCCCTTCGATAGCATCAATAGCAAGTTTCTCCTGTAATTCTTCTAATGTTTTTTCAGATTTAAAATGTATTAATCGGTAAGTATCTATAGAGGCTATATCTTTCAAAGGAATTACAAAGTTAGTGTTAGGCATTGTTTTCGCATTAACATCAATAGTTAAATTGTTTGTAAGACCCGTTATACTTGCATTTCCTTTTATAAATCCCGTACCATAATACAATGCTTCTTCAGTATTTTTAGTATCTAAAATTAATAAATTGGGGGTATCAACATCTATATTTAATGACCATAAATCAAAATTTTGATGTGTTATTGTACCTTCTAAAAATCCAGTAGTTTGATACTTGGTATCTATTAAATTTATATTTCTAAATTCAAATGATTGTCCATTTAAACCAACACTTGCATTTCCATCAAAATCATAATCTGTGTTTAAGTATGGAAATTGCAATCCTGCATTTTCTAATACCAAATCACCATCCATGTCTGGGTTTCTTAAAAAACCTTTTAAAGTGAAATTACCTGAAGCTATACCTCTTATTTTAGATAAAACATTTTCCCCTAAGGGACTGAAAGCGTCTAGCTGAAATTCTTCTAAATTAACAGCTACATCAATTTTGGGTCTTGCTTCTGTAAAATCTAGAGAACCCAATGCCGAAATACTTTTTACTTTTTTCCTATCTAAAGAAAAATTAACATCATATTTTTTATAAGAACTTTCACCTTCAATATTTAATTTTAAATCTCCTTGGTAGAAATTATTAATTTTAAAATTTTTAACTGATAAATTCCCTTTAGGCCCATATATGCCGTCTACTTGTGAAATATTTATGACACCATCTAATTGTCCTCGTAACGTTAAACTATCAATTTCTGGCAGGAAACTTTTTAAATATACATTTGTAAAATCAACATCAATTTCTTTATAGATGGAGTCTCTTAAGATTCCTTTAAAATTAATTTCCTGTTCTTTAGATTTTAATGTGAATGGTGAAAAAACAAACTCATTTGACTTAAGATCAAAAGTAAGTTTATTGTTAGGATTGTTTTCGGGATTTAAATTCCAAGTATTATTTAAATAATTAAATGTTGATTTTTCAATCCCCAGAACAGATTTTTTGGCTTTATTTATAGTGTAATAAAAATCTAAATTAAATTTCTCTTTCTCTGAAGCTCCACCCTTAAAATTAGATTTAAAAAATAATGTATCGTTTACTGTTTTATTAAATAACAATAATTTTGACAGTGTATAGTATGGAGTTTTTATACTCGCTGCTCTTAAAGAAGAATCGTAAAAATCTCTTTTATTATCTGTATCTAAAAATAAGGAGTCTATTGTAGTTCCATAGGCAGTAATTTTTGGTGAGTTAACTTTTAATTTTAACTGATTTTCATTAGCCTTTATACTTCCTTTAATTTTGGTATTAGCTGCTACTGAAATTTCTGGAAAAAGCACATCAACTATTTGATTATAAATAACAAAATCAAAATTTAAAAACTGATCTATTGAAACTTCAAAAGGTGTATAATTTGAATACATACTTCCTAAAGCATTTTGTGCAAGAGATAACATTTCTTCAAACTTAAAGTTTCCAATCAGCTCCCCTTTAATAATATCCTCAGAATCTATTCTAATTTGTCTAATATTTTCTTTAATTTTTGAAAAAATTAAAAACTGTTTAAATGGATAAACACCTCTTTCATTTGTGTAAATAATATTTTTAAAATTTGCAATTCCTATAATATTCTCAACCTTATTTCCTGTCAAATCTAAATCTATTAACCCTTTAAGTTCTGAAACACTATCTCTTTTAAAAAGATTTAAAGCGTTTAAATTTGCGTAATTAATAGTGGCTTTAAAATCAAACTTATTAATCTCCTCAGACAAATCTGCTAAACCTTCAAAAGTTCCTATCAAATTAACATCGTTAGAGGCTAACTTTCCATTAAATAAATTATTTTGATACAATCCATTAATACTTATATTTTTATAATTGTACTCATTAAATTTTATTTCATAAATCTCTCCAACTAGTTTGGTATTTCTATTTCCTGCTTTAAATCCTTCGCCATCTACTTCTCCTTCAAAAGAAACACTTCCAAATGCACTATCTTCTAAAAAACTCCCTAAATCGAACCTATCCAAGATAACCTCACCTTTATATATTGCCTCATCCATACTTTTGAAGTTGTTCAACTCCAAATCTGAAACTATACTTCCTATTTCAGAATTCACTTTAAGAGCAGCCTCTATAGAATTAGGTGTAATTTTTGTATATCCTGAAACTGAGAACTCACCCAACTGTTTTAATTCTTTTGGAAGATTATTTTCCAAAAGATTAGGCAATACGCTTTTTAACTTAAAGTAATTTAAGGATGATTCTTCTATGTTGGAGGATAAATAAAACTGAGTTTGTTGTACAGCATTTATTAAGTTTATATCACCCATAATTTTAATTCCATTGTCAGAATTAAGCTTAAAGTTTTCTAAAGAAAAGTTATTCAAAGAACCTCTTAAAGAGCTCTCAAACCTTAAGATGTCATTTCCTTTAATTTCATTATAAAGTTTATTTAAATCTAGAGTTGATAAAAAACTATTTTTAAAATCAGCATTTATATAAACCAATTCATTGAAATTACTCAAATTTTTTCTGTCATAATTAAAATCTATTTGAGCATTAATTGTTGAAGATTTTGTTTGAATAGTAGTATTATAAAACTTCATCTGAGTCTTACTGTAGGTGAAATCTGTAGTGAGATTAGTTATTTTAAGCCCCCTATTGTCTGTAAAATAAAGTCCTCTAATTTTAATAGCTACATCAGGTCCAATAATAGAAAAGTCTTGAAGACTACCACCTCCGTGATAGGCAGAAAAATCTAGAGGAACTTCTTTATTTTCATCAATTTGTTTGTAATTTATATCTTCAAAATAAATATTTGAAGAGCTTAACTTAAAAGGACTAGACTTCGGATCTTTAGGGTTATCAGTTTCAAATTTATCGACAAAAACAGACAAATTATCACTTTCTTCATCTTCATATTTTTTTACATTCATATGCACACCTTTTAGAGAAGTGTTTTTTAGTTGAATGTTATTTTCTAAAATTCTTTTGACATCTAACAAAGAAGACCTCAATCTTTCTACATAGATTAAGGTATCTTGATGATGATCTTTTATCTCTATACCTTTCAAAGAAACAGATCCAAGCAAAGAAAGATCTACTTTTTTTATCTCTAAATTAGTTCCAAAATCTTTATTTAAATCATCCGTTACAATTCTAGCTAGTTTTGTTTGTACAGCTGGAATTGAAAAAATTATAACAAGAAATACCAAGAATATTGCAAGGTACTTCAAGAACTTAAGCAGTATTTTTCCGGTTTTTTTGATTTGTATGTTATTAGATGTTTTAAACTTTATTTAGAAACGTAAAAATAAACCCTTTCTATACAAAGAACGATAAAATTAATAAACTAATAAATTTCTCATTTAAAAAGAAATATACTATTTAGAATAGTTAATTTTGTGATTATTAAAAATGACTACCAAAAAAATATACATATTAGGAATAGAATCCTCTTGTGATGACACGAGTGCCTCAGTTATTTGTGATGGCATAGTCTTGAGTAATATTGTAGCCAATCAAGAAATACATGCAAAATATGGAGGTGTTGTTCCTGAACTAGCCTCTAGAGCTCATCAACAACATATAGTCCCTGTAGTTCATCAAGCCATCGAACAAGCAGGTATCACTAAAGAAGATTTACATGCTGTTTCATTTACCAAGGGGCCAGGTCTTATGGGGTCTTTACTTGTGGGAACTTCATTTGCAAAATCATTAGCTCTAGGTTTAGACATCCCCTTGATAGACGTAAATCATATGCAAGCACATATTTTAGCTCATTTTATAAAAGAGAAAGATACTGACTTCCCTCCTTTTCCATTTGTTTGTCTAACCATTAGTGGAGGTCATACACAAATTGTAAAAGTATCTGATCATTTTACATTTGAAGTTTTGGGAGAAACTATAGATGACGCTGTCGGTGAAGCTTTTGATAAATCTGCTAAAATATTAGGCTTACCCTATCCAGGAGGTCCGTTGGTTGATAAATATGCACAACAAGGAGATTTTAAAAAGTTTTCATTTACAAAACCAAAAGTGAGTGATTTAGATTTTAGCTTTAGTGGTTTAAAAACAGGAATTCTTTATTTTATTCAAAAAAATCTAAAAGAAAACCCAGCGTTTATTGAAGAAAACTTATTCGATATCTGTGCATCCATTCAGCACACCATTGTTGAAATTTTATTAGAAAAATTAAAGAATACGGTAAAACTAACTGGCATTAAACATATAGCCATTGCTGGGGGGGTTTCTGCAAATTCTGAAATTAGAAAAAGATTACAGTTAGCCGAAAAACACTGGGGATGGACTACCTATATTCCAAAATTTGAATACACTACTGACAATGCTGCAATGATTGCTATTTCTGGATATTTAAAATATAAGGGTGAAAAATATGCAGACATCTCTGTAAAAGCAGAAGCTCGACTAAAAGTTTCAGAATAAAAACCTCAAACTATATACTGCTATATTTACTAATTGCTATCCAAACAATTCGTTAAGTACTTTAGCTAGGCGAAGACCTCCCTTTTTTAATTGAGTTTTTACTGTTGAAAAATGATCATACATGTATCTGTAGCTTAAATTTTGGTCAGTTTTTGCAGAGTCATAAACTTTCATTGCAAGTTCTCTAGATTCATTAACCCAATCTATAAGGGTTCCTTTTTGAATGGCTTCTTTTTGATTTTTAGAAAAATAATCTAAATTATCAGACAGCTCAGTGTATGTCATATTGTAAGACTCAATCATTTTTGTATCCCAAACAGAATGTAAGTTTGTTTTTCCTCTAAACCATTTGACTTTTATAGTATTCCCTCCTCTATCTTCTGCTCTTCCAGTATGTAAAGGTTGATGTAAATCTCCTAATAAGTGAACTAATAGTTTCAAGTGAAATATTTTCTCTTCATCATTAGCGTTAGGGTCTAAAATTATCTGCTGGCATATTTTAATTCCTTGAACTAGATCTCCTTTTGGATTTTTTTCTGATGATTCATAGGTTTCTCCAACTTTAAAATTCACATAATGCCAGGAACTGTATTTCCTAAACGAATTGTCTGATTTAATTTCATCTGCATAAGTAGATATCGTAGCTAAACCCTCTCCTTTTAATAATTTTTCTATATTTCTTTTTGCTTTTTTTGTTAGATGGTTATAGGCAATTTCTCCAACAGCTCTATGGCCTGTTTGCCCCCAAAAAGGCTTGTTGTTTGTTGCAAATGATGCCACTCCTAAAAAAAGAAAAAAAACTAAAATTTTATCTCTTAACATAATGTTTTGTTTTGTCATTTAGCTAAGATAAAAAATTGTGGGTGTAAAATTTAAATACTAACATATTAATATAAAAAGCTATCTATTTTTTCTTAATTAGAAAAATTCCATTAACATTTCTTTAAGATTTTTTAAAAGTGAGAACTCGTATCTTTAATTAATTATACATCAATTAAACCACTACTCATGAAACAAATCTTTACCATACTATTTACAATAATCTCATTTTCTTTATTCTCCCAAGAATTCTCAATGGATTTGGTTAAAAATATGACCCCAAGAAATATTGGTCCTGGAGGTATGAGTGGTCGAGTAACCTCTATAGATGTTGTCAATTCAAATCCAGATATTATGTACGTGGGAACAGCTTCTGGAGGCCTATGGAAATCTACTTCTGGAGGCATTAAATGGGATCCAATTTTTGATAAAGAGATAACAGCCTCAATTGGTGCAGTAGCTATTCAACAATCTAACCCAAGTGTTATTTGGGCAGGTACTGGTGAGGGAAATCCTAGAAACAGCCTTAATGGTGGTTATGGTATTTATAAATCTTTAGATGGCGGCAAAAACTGGTTACCTATGGGACTTCAAAAAACCCGTCATATCCATAGAATTATAATAGACCCTTCCAACCCAAACACGGTGTATGTGGGTGCTATTGGATCTCCATGGGGAGAGCACAAAGAAAGAGGTGTTTATAAAACCACAGATGGTGGTAAAACATGGAAACAGATACTATACAATAATATTAAAACTGGTGTTGCAGACTTGGTGATGGATCCTTCAAATCCAAACAAATTAATTGCTGCCATGTGGGAACACAAACGCGATCCCTGGTTTTTTAAATCAGGTGGTGAAGGTAGTGGCTTGTATATTACCTACAATGGAGGTGATACTTGGACAGAAGTTACCGAAAAGGAAGGATTTCCAGAAGGAGAATTAGGAAGAATTGGTGTTGCTATTTCAAGAAGTAATCCTAATGTTGTTTATGCTTTAGTAGAGGCAAAAAAGAACGCACTATATAAAAGTGAAGATGGTGGATTTAAGTGGAAAAAAATAAATGATAAACCTGGTATTGGAAATAGACCTTTTTATTATTCAGAAATTTATGTAGACCCTCAAAATGAAAATAGAATCTACACCGTATTTACTTATGTGAATGTTTCTGATGATGGAGGAAAAAACTTTAAAGAATTAATGCCAGCCTATGGTGTTTCTAATGGTGTTCACCCAGATCATCACGCATGGTGGATTCACCCAGAGGATGGTTCTTTTATGATTGATGGAAATGATGGAGGTATGAACATCACAAAAGACAAAGGAGCAACTTGGCGTTTTATTGGAAATTTACCTGTAGCGCAATTTTATCATATTAATGTAGATAATGAATATCCGTACAATGTATATGGCGGAATGCAAGACAACGGCTCTTGGAGAGGTCCTGCATACGTTTGGAAAGCCCAAGGAATTAGAAATTCATATTGGCAAGAAATTAGTTTTGGAGACGGTTTTGATGTAGTCCCAGACAAAGATGATTCTCGCTATGGATGGTCTATGAGTCAGCAAGGCTCTGTAGTAAGATATGACCACATCACAGGAAATAATTATTCTGTTAAGCCAACACACCCGGACCCTGAGGTAGCCCTTCGTTTTAATTGGAATGCTGCCATTAATATGGATCCATTTGATCATAGTACTTTATATTTTGGAAGCCAATTTGTTCACAAATCTATAGACAAAGGACTTACATGGACTATCATATCAGAGGATTTAACTACCAATGATAAAGAGAAACAAAAGCAAGCAGAAAGTGGTGGATTAACCATGGATGCAACTGGTGCAGAAAACCACACCACTATTTTAGTGATAGAACCTTCTGAAGTTGAACAAAATATGTTGTGGACGGGTTCAGATGATGGTAGAGTTCATATGACTAGAAATGGTGGCTCAACCTGGACAGATGTTAGTGCTAACATTCCAGGATTACCCAAAGGGAGTTGGATAGCACAAATAAAAGCTTCCAACAAAAACAAAGGAGAAGCTCTACTAATAGCAAATGATTACAGGCGTTTTAACTTTACACCATATGCTTACAGAACAAAAGATTACGGTACTACCTGGTCTCGTATTGTTGATGAAAATGACGTAAAAAGCTACACCTTAAGTATTGTTGAAGATCCTATGAACGCTAATTTACTGTTCTTAGGAACAGATGATGGCTTGTATATCTCTTTAAATGCCGGAAACCAATGGATGAAATGGACTGCTGGTTTTCCAACAGTTTCTACAAAAGATTTGGTAATACAACCTAGAGAACATGATTTAGTAATTGGTACTTTTGGTAGAGCAGCATGGGTTTTAGATGATATTAGACCGCTTCGTGCTATGGCTAACGGTAATGTACTTACTAAAAACCTACAGTTATTTACTCCCCCAACGGCATACCAAGCTGCTTATCAACAACCCACAGGGAGTCGATTTGGTGGAGATGCTTTATTTAATGGCGAAAACAAACGTTCTGGAGCCATGATTTCATATTACATAAACAGACCAGCAGCCGCTAAAGAAGAGAAGAAAGAAAAGGAGACTGCAAGAAAAAAGAAACGAAAAGGAACTAAAAAAATGGAGGCACCTGTTGTTAAAAAAGAGTTGGCTTCTGAAGTAAAATTTGATTCTATAAAATTAGAGATTTTTGAGGGTGCGCGTTTAATTAGAACCTTACACCAAAAAGCACCAAAAGAGAATGGAATTCATAGAATGTATTGGTCTATGAACGAAAAAGGTGCAGACAGACCTTCTAGAAAAATAAGAAAAAGAACCAATGAGCCTAGGGGTGTTTCTGTAAAACCTGGTATCTATAATTTAAAAATGTCTTTTGGAGATCAAACTTCAGAAAGTAGTATAAGAGTTGAGTTTGATCCTAGATTGGAGATGTCTAAAGAAGCCATTACAGAAATCTACAATGCCAGCAAAGACATGGAAAAAGATCAGCAATTAATGGCTGATGTTGTAAAACAATTGGTAGAAAGTAAAAATACAGCTAGTGCATTTAAGAAAAATCTTACGAAAGAGGATAAAAAGAGTTACAAAGATCAAATTAAGGCATCTAAAGATATTATCACAAAAATAGATAAGCTTATTGCTGTATATATAGGAAGTGTAGACAAACGCCAAGGAATTACTAGAAATCCAGAAGTAACCGTAAGTAGACGTTACTCCTCTGCAAGAAGATATGTAGGTAGTAGGTTTGGTCATTTAACAACTACTGAAAAGCAATTAATCAGCCAATACAAAAAGGCATTAAAGGAAGCTATAAGCCAAACTAATGCTTTTTTTGAGACAGATTGGAAGGCGTATAAGACATCATTAGAACCTATTCGTATATCTCCTTTTAAAGAAGTGCAGAAGTTTTAATACTAAAAGCGAAGTTGAAAAACTTCGCTTTTTTTATGCTCCTATTTTAGTACTTTAGCTAAAATCAAAATTATGGGACAACCACTCTTCACCAATGATGCAATCGTATTTGGAATTCTAATGATTTCATTGGGGTTTGTATTTTACACAGAATCTAAAACAAGTGGCTTTTGGCATCAATTTTATAAAGTAGTACCTGGATTATTTATGGCCTATTTTATACCAGCTATATTTACCACTATTGGTGCTATTGCGCCAGCTTGGGAAACCACTAACGCTAGTGGAGAAGTTGTAAAGGGAAGTTCTCAATTATACTATATTGCCAGTAGATTTTTACTGCCTGCTGCACTAGTATTAATGACATTAAGTATAGATTTAAAAGCTATTTTTAATTTAGGCTCTAAAGCATTAATTATGTTTTTTACGGGTACTGTGGGTATTATTATCGGTGGACCTATTGCCATCTTATTAATTTCTCTAGTATCTCCAGAAACCGTAGGTGGAGCAGATTTTGATGCCGTTTGGCGAGGTCTTTCTACACTAGCCGGAAGTTGGATTGGTGGAGGTGCCAACCAAACTGCTATGTTAGAAATTTATAAATACAATCCAGCAAAATACGGAGGAATGATCTTTGTAGACATTGTTGTTGCCAACGTTTGGATGGCTATTTTACTTATAAGTATTGGGAAAAAAGAGGCCATTAACAAATGGCTCAAAGCAGACACCTCTGCCATAGAAGAATTAAAAGAAAAAGTAATTTCTTTCACTCAAAAAATAAAAAAAACCCCAACACTTACAGATTATATGATTATTCTAGCCATTGCATTCGGTACGGTTGGTTTTGGACACTTTGCAGCAAGTTTTTTAGCGGAATTTTTTAAAGGTCTTATTGGTGGTATTAATTCTGAAATTGCAAAAAATATCTTTACTTTCTTAGGATCTCAATTTTTCTGGCTGGTAAGTATATCTACTATTATCGCTATTTTATTATCGTATACCAAAGCTAAAAATTATGAAGGCGCCGGAGCTAGTAAAATTGGAAGTATCTTTATTTATATGCTTGTTGCTACTATTGGAATGAAAATGGATCTAAGCATGATTTTTGATAACTGGGGCTTAATTTTTATTGGTATTGTCTGGATGACAATACATGCAGGACTATTAATACTAGTAGCAAAACTTATTAAAGCACCCTTTTTCTTTTTAGCAGTTGGTAGTCAGGCAAATGTGGGTGGAGCCGCCTCTGCTCCTATTGTAGCTTCAGCTTTTCATCCATCGTTGGCAACTGTGGGTGTATTGTTAGCTGTTTTTGGCTATGCTATTGGAACCATAGCAGCCATTGGCTGTACTATTTTATTAGAATTAGCTGCGCCAGTTTAAATAGAAATCTGCATATTTGCAGCCTAAAGTTTTATAA
>Ga0209193_1000300_pt1 | contig 35657 bp, 55 predicted proteins | sample COGITO_mtgs_1003_FD_185515 | JGI IMG/M metagenome (GOLD analysis project Ga0209193, IMG submission 185515) | Pelagic marine microbial communities from North Sea - COGITO_mtgs_100330 (SPAdes) (version 2) | ecosystem: Environmental > Aquatic > Marine > Epipelagic ...
AAAATCAATTCACAGAAGATGTAGAAAATTTAAGGGAGCAGGGGCTATCCACAGAAGAGATACTGATTATTATAGGCGGTATCACTATGGTCGATTACTGGCTAATTGACCTTCAGATGCAACAAGCGGTCAATAGACTAATGATGTCATTCGACACATTACTTGACGATGCAGTATTCTTTGGTCAAGTATCAGAACCACAACTAGTAGCACTTCGCAGGATGCAACAAGCATCTATCTTGCGTTATGCGAATGACATCGGAGAAAGGGTCAGATTATCTTTAGTGCAAGGCGTTTTACAGAAGATGCCTCAAAAAGACATTAGAGCAATGCTACTGCGAGACCTATCGATCAAACCGTATCAAGTAGACACGATTATTACTACTTCAATGGCTACTTACTCTAGGTCGCTTACGCTTTTACAGTTAGAGGATAATCCAGAGCAACGCCTGATTTATCAAGGCCCAATGGATTCTAAGACTAGACCTGTCTGTATACGGATGTTAAAAGAGAATGGGTTGACACAATCTCTAGTAGAATCTAAATATCCAGGCGCTTTACGAGATGGCGGTGGTTTTAATTGTAGGCATCAATGGGTCGCTTTGTCACCTAAAACGCAAAATAGAGACATACAGCAAAAAGCTAAAGTAGCTTATCAAGGTATGCAGGATAAGGCAAAGAAGAAAGGCAGGGCATTTAAAGTGCCAAAAACATTAGAAGAGTATTACGGATGATTAATTTTCAAAAAGCATTTAAGTTTGGCAGACCATTTTTTGAGAGTGTTGGTCGCACAGTTTTAAAATTACATAAAAGAAGAATCTTTAATGAAGGGCGAAATCCAGCAATGAAGCCCTTTGCTCCTTATACCGAAGCCTATAGAAAACGTAAAATGGCTGGTAAGGCTGCTAAAAATCAAGTAAGTAGAAGCGGTAAGCCTGATTTAACCTTAACAGGAAGAATGAAAAAAGCTTTTAATTATATAAAGTCTTCTTCACATGGATTTGAATATGGAATTATTGAACCAGATATGGCGGAACGTATGGAATTTCAAGGCCCTAAGAAAAAGAAGAGAGCTAGAGTAAGATTTGTATCAACTAAACTAAATCCTTTACCCATAAATGAACAAAAGCTTATTGCCAGAGAAATGGAAAATGAGCTTATTAAGAATTTCAAAAAAGAAATTCGCAAAAACGGCATGGGTTATAAGGTATACACCATATAGGAGAAATTATGGAAACGGACTCTAAAGTAGTCGCTCAGGAAGAGCAACCTGTAGAACAAGGCAATGTTCAAGAAAGTACCGACAGCAGCGCTGATGTTGGACAACTTATCGCAGATGCGAAAAAATACAGACACCAGCGCCAGGAAGCTGAAGCAAAGGTAAAGGAATTGCAAGGTCAACTCGATGAAAAAGATGAAGTAGAGATGCAGAAGAACAACGAGTGGCAGGACTTAGCTACCAAGTACAAGTCTGAACGAGACGAGTACAAATCTCAGGCAGAAGAAGGCGCACAGATTAAAGAATCTGTACGAAAAGACCTTCTGAATCAGCTATCTGACGAAGATAAAGAGTTTGCGATAGATCTGGATACTTCAAAACTCCAGAAATTCGTAACTCGATCATTTAATCAGAAAGTTAAAACGAATGAATCGTACTCTACACCAATGCCAGACCGCTCTGTCAATCCGTTCGCGGAAATGAACAAAGACGAGAGGCAAAGGAATTGGAATAAGGTTCTTTCAAATTACGCTAAAAAATAGCGTGGAAAGTAGATAACCACTATGGCATTATCAGAAAATTTTGCTGGCGCATCGGTTACCACTACCACCGCTGCTAATTTTATACCTGAAATTTGGACTGATGGAATAAAAGCATATTTAGAACGCAATCTTGTGTTCGAACAATGTGTTGATACTTCCCTCAATGGCCTTGTTAAAGGTAATAAAGGTGATACATATCATATCCCTAAATTAGCAGAGGTTAGTGATGCCGCTAAAGCAGCAGAAACACTCGTAACTTACGCAGCTTCAACGCATGCAAAGGCCGATCTTACGATTGACCAGCATCGTTACGCTGCAAAACTCGTTGAAGACATAGCATCTGTACAATCAATCCCAGGTCTTTTTGAAAAAGAAGTATCAGGTATGGCGTACGCGCTTGCTAAGACTTATGACGCATTTATTGAGTCTAAAGTTGAAGCAGCAACTACAAATAGTACAGCGCTAGCAGCAGACAACACAATCACAGCAGCAGAAATCAGAGGCGGAATGAAGACTTTGATGGAAGCTGATGTAGACACGAATGAGTGTCACTTTGTTGTTTCTCCTGCATTGTATACTGCAATGCTCGGAATCAGCGATTTCGTAGATGCTTCTAAAATGGGCGCAGGCCCATCTGGATTGAAGAATGGTCAAATAGGAATGCTTTACGGTATGCCTGTTCTCCACTCAACAGTCATGGGAGCTGCAACTGGAACTGGTACCGAAGTTGGATACATTTTTCATCCTTCAGCCGTTTCCGCAGCTAGACAATTAGAGCCAAGAGTACAGAGCGAATATTCTGTAGACTTCTTGGGTACTAAAGTCGTAGCTGATATGCTTTACGGAGCAGTCACAGTTTTTGAGGGTAGAATCCAAGAGTTCAAGAATCCTTAATCACTAATAGGAGTTATATGGGGGCTTTCATTAGCCCCCATTCCTTTTTTAAATCCAGGGTAATATATAAATGGCTACAAATCTAAAAGGCATAAATCTAAAAGGCTTAACATCAAGACAAAAAAGCCAAATGCAGAGGCATAAAACGCATCACACTAAAAGGCATTTATCAAAAATGGCTACAGTAATGCGTAAAGGCAAAACTTTCGCACAGAGCCATAGGATTGCACAAAGAGCCGTAGGTAGATAATGGCTATAAATTATAGAGGTGTAAAATTCTCTGGTTACAATAAACCAAAAAGAACACCAGCGCACAAAACAAAAAGTCACGCAGTTCTAGCAAAGTCAGGGTCTAAAGTAAAATTGATTCGCTTTGGACAGCAAGGCGTTAAGGGTGCTGGTAAGAATCCAAGATCAAAAGCACAAAAAGCAAGGCGTAAATCATTTTTAGCTAGACATCGTAAGAACATAGCTAAAGGCAAGATGAGCGCAGCATATTGGGCTGCAAAGGTTAAATGGTAATGTTTAGAACTTTCGATTATGAATGCAGTAAATGCGAAGACATCTTTGAGATAATGACTAAAGTAGATGAAACTGCTACTTGTAAATGTGGCAACGTGAATTTAAAAAAACTTATGAGTGGGCCTTTATTTAAACTTAAAGGTGGCGGTTGGCCTGGAAAAGAGTTCAAAGCACAATCTGACTGCAAGCGAATGGCTAACGGTCAAAAGATATAGATGTAGTCTAATTCCCATTTAATTGAAGTCTATTAACAGGGGAACATAAATGGCTAATTATAATTCAGATTATACTGGCGCTCAAATTGACAGCGCAGTATCCAGAGCAAATTCAAGCGATGTGACCGCAGGAACGGTTGCAGCTAGTAAAGCTGTTGTTGTCGATTCTAACAAAGATATCACAGGATTTCGGCACATTGTCGCTTCTGGCACAGTCACAGCAGCAAACGTATCACTTACTGGCAACGTAGATCTAGGAGATGCTTCTGGAGATACGGTCACCATAACAGGGTCAATTGATTCAAACTTAATTCCAGCAGCAGATGACACCTACGACATTGGTTCGTCTAGCTATGCTTGGCAAGATCTCTTCTTAGAAGGAGACATAAATTTTTCAGATGGAGCGCAAATAGACGTAGCTAGTGGTGATTTTACACTAGACGTAGCAGGAGATATAGAATTTAACGCAGATGGCGGAGACTTTAGTTTTAAAGATGATTCGTCTACTTTAGCTACAATTAGTAGCTCTGGCGTAGTAACAGGCACAATGACCATTACTTCAGCTAGTATTACAGATAGTAGTGGCTCTATTTCGTTTGGTAACGAAAACCTTACCACTAGCGGAACTATACAATACGGCAGTATTTCTGACGGATCTATAACCATCACAGCTTTTGTAGATGAAGATGGTATGGACTCTAACTCTGCCACACTCGTACCTACACAACAATCAGTTAAGGCCTATGTAGATGCCCAAGTAACAGCCCAAGATTTAGACTTCCAGGGTGACTCAGGTGGTGCATTAAACATTGACTTAGATTCAGAAACACTAACTATAGCTGGTGGAGAAGGAATTGATACCTCTGGTTCCTCTAACACAATAACGATTGCTGGTGAAGATGCGACTACATCTAATAAAGGTATCGCATCATTTAGCTCAGATAATTTCTCAGTAAGCTCTGGAGCTGTAACAATTAAAGACGATGGTGTGATTCTTGCCACCGAAACTACTGGAGACTATGTACAGAATATTACTGGGGGAACTGGTATTGATTCAACTGGTGCAACTTCTGGTGAGAATATAGCACATACTTTATCAGTAGATTTAAACGAACTCACAACCGAAACAAGCATAGCAGATGCAGACTTTATTGCTATGGTGGATGCTACGGATGATGCCTCTGGTAAAATAACTTTTGAAAACTTAGAAGATGCAATATTTGCTTCTGTATCTGGTGATATAGCAATAGCAGAAGATGGAACTGCAACTATTCAAGCTAATAGTGTTGCGATGGCTACCGATACTACTGGTGATTTTGTAAACAGCATAACGGCTGGAACTGGCTTAACATCTACTGGAGCAACAAGTGGTGAGAATATTTCTCACTCATTAAGTGTTGATGCAGCTCAAACTCAGATAACAAGCGTTGGAACTTTAAATGCTGGAGCAATAAGCTCTGGATTTGGTGCGATTGATATTGGATCAAGCAACTTTACAACAACTGGAACGATTGATATATCTGGAGGAACTTTAACTTTAGCAGATAATCAAATATCTGGAAACAAAGTAGAAGGTGGCACGATAGCAGCTGTTACAATCTCAGCTTTAACTACTGCTGGAATATCTGCTTCAACAGATTTAGATATTGGCTCTCATGGATTTAGAGCTTCAACATTAACAGCCGATTCACAGACTTCTGGCAGAGTAGCAATCTATGGTACAAATGGTTTATTAACAGAAGATTCTGATTTAAGTTTTTCTGGATCAACTCTATCAGCTACAAATGTAAATATTAGTGGAACATTAACTACAACAGGAACTGTTCAAGAAGTTTCTACAACAAATCTTAACGTAGAAGATCCATTAATCCTTTTAAATAAATACGATTCACAACCTAGCAATAACGCATTCGATGCTGGTATTGTAATTAAAAGAGGTTCTAGTGATTCAACCCCAGCAAATGTCGCTTTTATATTTGATGAATCTGCTAATCAGTTTGCATTAATTGATACGGATGAAGATGGCACAACTGCTGGAAATGTTACTATAACAGATTATGAAAATTTAAGAATCGGTGCTTTAACGGCAGATGATGCTTCTACATTTACGAGCACAATCTCAGCAGCAACAGGATCTACGATTGGCAACCTTACTTTAGCCAACGGATCAATAACAGACTCATCTGGAGCAATAAGTTTTGGTAATGAGAATTTATCAACCTCTGGAACACTAGGGGCTGGAGCAATTACTGGTACAAGTTTTGTTATTGGTTCTGCTAATATAAATGAAGCTGAGCTTGAGATTATAGATGGGGGAACAATAACAACGTCTGAATTAAATATTTTAGATGGAGATACATCTGCAACCTCAACAACTGTAGCCGATGCTGATCGTGTAGTGATGAACGACAACGGAACAATGGTTCAAGTGGCTGTTACAGACCTGTCAGCGTACTTTGATGACGAGATTACTGCAATGCCTAACCTAGCTTCAGTCGGAACATTAACTGCCCTTCAGGTGGATAATATTAACATCAATGGTAATACTATTATTTCTTCAGATACCAATGGGCATATTAATCTTACACCAAATGGTAGTGGAGAAGTAAATATCTCTAAAGTAGATATTGACTCTGGAACAATAGATGGTACAACAATAGCTACCTCGGATGTTACTGTAGGTTCAGGAAAAACGTTAGATGTATCAGGTGGTACATTGACTTTAGCAGATGACCAAATTCCAATGGCAAAGACTGCCATAGTAGCAGGAACTGGAATATCCCTTTCAACTAATACACTAAATGTGGATGCCTCGCAAACTCAAATAACTTCAGTAGGTACTCTCACAGGATTGACTATTGAAAACGCAACTAATCCACTTATAGTTGGAGATGGTACTAAAAAATTATTCTTTGACCCTGACAGTAGTGGAGTAATAGTATCAACTGCTACTTCTCAAGGTGGCGAAGGTCATTATTACAATGATGCACTTGGTGAAGTGTGGACAACAATAGATGGGACTGCTAAAGTCAAAGTAAAAGCAAGTGCATTTGAAGTAACTCCTAATGCTACTTTTGCAGGGGATATAGATGTAGATGGTACAACCAATCTTGATGCAGTTGATATTGATGGTGCTGTGCATATAAAAAATACTGGGGATACTTACATAACAGTAGAAGCAGGTGCTTCTGATGGTAATGTTGGATTCTTGTTTGATGATAGTGGTAGCAATCAACATGGTGCTATTCTTTATGATACAGATGATTTAATTCTTTTACTTGATTCTGATGGTGTAATTAGGCTTGATGCAGATGGTGGTCAAATACAATTCTTAGATGGTGGAACTGAAATTGGTGTTATTGAAAATAGTAGTTCCAATCTTGTAATAGAATCAAAAGTACAAGACAAAGATATTGTATTTAAAGGGAATGATGGTGGTTCAGGAATAACTGCACTTACACTTGATATGTCTGATGGTGGTAATGCTACTTTTGCAGGTGATGTAAATGTTACAGCAGATGGAGCAAGGTTCTTTGTTAGCTCTGCTGATTATGAACTTGTTTCTATTGGTAGAGCAGGTTCATCAGGCTCTGCTCTTGACCAAGCTTATATAAGACTAAAAAATGCAGGAACAAATACTGTCGCTATACATACAGCAGGAGATTCTTATTTTAATGGTGGAAGGGTTGGTATAGGTGATTCAAGTCCTGGCGCTCCTCTTGATGTGAAAAGTGGAGAAGCTGCTAATACAGCTAATTTTAATTCTACAAGTGGTGCTACAAATATAACTCTTGAAAGCTCTGGCTCATTAATAGGTCAAATGGAATTTGTATCATCTGGCACATCTAAAATCGTTACAAGAACATCTGCAAGTTTAGCACTTGGCTCTAATAATGTAAGAACACTTTACATAACAGATGATGACAGAGTTGGTATAGGAACTGCAAGTCCAACTCACACTTTAGATGTTCAGAAAGCTGATGCTGTAACAGCTTCTTTTAATAGAACAGGCTCAAGTGGTGAAGTTGTATTAATTCAAGATGATGGTTCAACTGTTGCTGAATTAAGGACAGACCAAACATATAACTATACTTCAGATTATAGATTAAAAGAAAATATTGAAGATTTAGATGTAGATGCTTTAGCAAGAGTTAATGCTTTAAAGCCAAGAATATATAATTTTAAAAAATCTCCTACTATTAAAAGAGAAGGATTTATAGCTCACGAACTTCAAGGAGTTATTGCAAAAGCTGTGCAATATGAAAAAGATGGAGTTGATGAAGAAGGAAAACCAAAATACCAAATGATGAACGATGGTGCTATAATTCCTACACTTGTAAAAGCAATACAAGAACTATCAGCAAAAGTAGAAGCGTTAGAAAATGCGTAGAAAATTAAACGAATGGGCAGATGCTAGTAAAGCTTTACACGCACTTGTTATAGTAGGATTTATGATAGCATTTATGTTTAGCATATTTAGCTGTCAGGATTATTACATAGGCAAGACACGAGAAGAACTATCGCAAGAAATGTTTGAGATAGATAGTTTAATGAGAAAGGTTATTTGGAAAGCAGATAGCTTGGGCATATATAATGATTTGTATATAGACGCTTATAGGATCAACAATGGTAGTAATTAGAATAGCATTTGTAATTACAGCTTGGGTGTTTATTCTTTCTTGCGCTCCTAATGTTATGGGCAATAGAATATTAGACAACAAAGATATTTCTCATGTTTACTTAATAGACGAGATTTATAACGGAAAAAGTTATTGGTGCATAAAACATAGAATAATGGAAACAGTAGAAATTAAAAATCCAACTGTATCAATGAAAAATGACTAAACCAATAGGGCAAGATTCAAGCCTTAATATATCATTACCTATGCTTTTTCAAGCAGTAGGAATTATTGGTGCTATGGTCTGGGGTTATGGTGAGCTAAATGGTCGTATATCTTTTCTTGAGTATCAGGTAAAGATAAATGAAGAACATATTACAGCTATAGAAGAAGATGCAAAGACTAGTCAAAACGCTGAGATTCCTGCTGACATAAGACAGAATGAAAAGATTGAAGTTCTTGAAAGAGAAGTAGAAAGATTAAGAAATGGCCAAACTAAATGATGACCTTGCTATCACGATTAATATTAAATGGCTCGTGCAGATTGTGGTGCTGGTTGCAATTATCGTTGGTAGCTATTACCAGGCACAAAAGCGCATGGCAGACAACCAGAGACATATACAGATAATAGAGCAAGATTTAAGCGATCTAAAAAGTCGTGTTAGTACAATAGAAGCAAAGCGTACAAAAAGATTAGAGGATGAAAATAAATCCCTAATAGAAAAAGTAAACATTTTCAAAAAACGATAAACACAGGAGTCTAAAATGGCTAAAAAAGAAGAACAAAAAGAACCAACTCTTGTACTCGATGAAAAAGAGTATAAGATCAATAGTATGAAAGATGAGGAGAAATTAGTAGTCGCTCATATTAACGACCTTAATCGCAAGATTGACAACGCAAAGTTCAATCTACAGCAGATGGAAATGGGTAGGCAGAGCTTTGTTTCTAACTTAAAAAATAGTTTAGAAGCAGAAGAAGCATAAGAACCTAAAGGGGGAGCTTAGTCTCCCCCTTATTTTTAGAGGAGAAAAATGGTGGAGAATTGGACAGAAGTTGGATTTGCTGGTTTAGCAGCAGGAATACTATGGATGACATTTAAGTGGATGACATCTGAGCTAAATAAAAAGATTGATGACCTACATCAAATCATAATAAAGCTAATTGACTCTAAGAACGTAATGATTGAGAAGTTCGCAGAGCTTAATGATGAGCTAACTGACCAGTTAAATTATATCGAAGCTAAGATCGGTAACGGTCGCGGATCTAAACAAAGTAGAAGGTCATCCAAATGAAAGTAGAAGCCTATCGCGGTGAGATACTAGAACGCCTAACAAGACTCGAAGAAAAGAGTCAGGCGCATTTTGAGGTTACAAAAGAAATTAGAGTAGATGTTAAGGCACAGAATGGCAGAGTAAGAGCCTTAGAGAATAAACAAGCGTGGTTCACAGGAATACTAGCAACCGTCACTTTTGTTTTTAGTAGTCTTTTTGCATGGATTAAAGGAGTTAATTAATTATGGAAATCTTTACACAAAATTGGGAATGGTTTTTACTAGGATTTATGGTTTGTGAAAAACTAGTAAAATTAAGCCCTACAGATAAAGACGATATCTTGTTAGATGTCGTATGGACTAGTATTAAGAAAGTAGCAGGGAAATAATATGCTTAAACGATTAGTAGGTAGACTTGTAAGAAAACATGGCATGAAAAAGCTTATGATTATGATTGGTGACTTTGCAGTCAAGCAAAGCAGAGGCAAAGACGATGATAAAATATGGAACGATGAAGTAAAGCCATTTATTGAAAACAACTTTTAAATGGTCAGCATAAAGCAAATGCGCTCGCTAATACAGCGCACCTGTAGTGCAATGGGAGATAAGTATGGCTCTGAAAGTGCTGTAGATATGGTATTAGCTACAGGCGTAATAGAGTCACGCTATGAGTATATTACGCAGATGAATGATGGCCCAGCAAAATCTTTCTTCCAGGTAGAGCCAGCAACAGCCGTTGACAACTGTATGCACTATTTAAAACATAGGCCAGAGCTTATGCAAAAATGTGCAGAGGCTAGTCTGGTTGATTTAAAGTATTGGCAGATGTATGATAATAAAGTCTGGGCTGAGATCTTAGAAAAGAATATTGCAGCAGGCATAGTACATTGCCGTATTAAATACTGGAGAATACCTAAACGTATGCCGAGCGGTGTTGAAGGAATGTCGCACTACTGGAAAGATTATTATAACGCTGGTGGCAAAGGCAATGCTGACGAGTTCGTTGAACAGGTTACTAAGTGGCTACGTTAAGTAGTCGAAAAGGGTTTAAGTAATGGATTTAGCGGAAAGAATGCAAATACTAATGGATGAGGTTCGTGCTATTAAATTATTTAGCAGAGCTATGAAAAGAGATTTTGAGACAGATATGTCTTTAACCTCTTTGAAGAAAATTGCAAACCTAATGTCAATGATTGATGGTTTAGATGTACCTGAGATAGTCTGTTCGTTTGAATCTGTAGAGGAACAAGAACTTATAAACAGTAAACAAAGTGGACTTGCATAATGGGTACAAGACTTGAAGCTTTTTGCAATATCAATACCGACCTTCAAGGTGTTGAGCCAAATATAGATAACTACGATCGAAAGAGACTGGTACAAAACTTTCAAAGCTATTCAACGAATGTATACGCTGCCTATAACTCTGGATATGTAAGCATGAGTTATGTTGACGGTAAAGAGATGAATATGCAGACATCACTTGGAGCTGTAGACTCTTCAGATGATGCGTTTTATGATTCTGCACAAGATGCTCTATATGTATACAGCTCAGTAGACCCAGACAACCTAACCTATGAAGCAGGAGAGGACTGGGCCACAGTAAAACAGCGTGTGATAAACGAACAGGCAGACCGCATACGCTCTTTTATCAATAGACCCATATTTAAACGTACAAAGTCAGAAGACCAGGGCGCTGCAAGTAGAGATTATGACTTCGTACTTATTAGCTCTAATGCAGGACTAGCTTGTGCTGAACTGATGCGACCTGTAGATCCTGAGAGAGCTTTGGAAATAGAACAGCGCTACATCTCACCTGATGGTGATGGTATGCTAGACCTTTTAAAACGAGGCGAATATGCACTATGGCATGAGTCTAGCTATGAAAAGAATGAAGGAAGAATTGTACCTGTAGCTGTTAATGCGAATACTACTGGCGGTATTTTAGACACAAAGTCAATCGCACTACCAGCCGTAGACTATGACGATGTTCGTGTAAAAATCACAGCAGGCGGTACGTTTACAGCAGGAACAGAAAACACCAGCGTAAAGTATAGTGTCTTTGTTAAGAACGACAAAGGACTAGCAATGGAAGAAGTGATACAGTCAGAAGAGATCAATGGCGATTATCAAGGCTTGGCGTACGGAATGTATATACGCTTTGGTGAAGGGGTCTATACGACCAACGATGCATGGAGTATTATAGTCATGGGCTTACCAGAAGAACATGGCGAAGTAAAATCAGAACAAATTTCTAGGAGATAAGATATGCCAAAAGGTAAAGGTTACGGTTACGCTGTAAAAAAGAAAAAGAAGAAGAAGAAGAAAGTGCGCGTTAAAAGGCGTAAGTAGAGTTTTGTGGCTACCCAATACACCGCAGTTATCAAAGACAATGTTATTGACCCACTTGAATCACTAATTAAGGGTGAGTTCGATAAGCTACCTGTATTCTATGACATTGATTTCAAAAGTCGTGGGAATTTCTTTCTGCGATTTATCCCTACACAAGACGAATTAGACCAACCTACTACAGAAGACCAGATTAGATTATACGGTGTACTCTTGCGACTGTATAGACGTACTCCTGGAATCTACTCACGCAGAAACAATCTAGAGCAATTAATGAATTACTCAGATAGAATAAAGCGACTGGTTGGCAACAATTCAAACTACAGCCCTTCATCTAGCTATAAATGGAATGATGCTGTCATCACTTTTGTTAATTATGAGCCAGAGCTTGAAGATGCAGAGAACGCATATCAAGTGGTAGAGCTTTTATTTAACTGCAATGTATTGATATGATTAGCTACAATAAAACATTTAATCAAAACGTATTGGATAACTTGAGACTATTGATTGCTCAAGAATTTCGGAATATTCCTATACGCTATGATAGTGTGTACAGAGGTAACTCGTTCTTTCATTTAACGCCTAGAAGGGATGAAATCATTGAATTACGCTCAGATGGCGCGATTCGTGAATACTCGATACTTATCACCTATAATGAAAAAGAACGCGGTAGATACGTCAAAAATCGCAGTTTAGATAGCCGTATTAACATTGTAGAGAGATTGAAGGAAATTATCAGGGTAAATGTAGCAAGTATTGATGATTTTTTATACTTTGTTGATTCTGGTGGTAATAATTTTTTAACTAGCGATTCTGAGGAGTTGCGTATTTTAAAAAGACCTATTCTTATCACAAGCACCGATCAGTTTTTTATTACTTCAGATGACAAAGCGTTTACAGTATTCCCTGCTGACTTTAGCTATGAGTGGCATAACGCCAGATTGCAATCTGTAAACTATGATTTAGAAAGAGAGAATGCTAATTACTTATCATCTAGTATGGAGTTTCTATGCGTAGTTGAAGAGGTATATGCGTAAACCATTAAGGTATAAATGATGGCAAAATATAAAGCAAAAAAACCAATAAGTTCATTTGGCAGTTACAAAGGTCTGACAACTGAAGATTGGAACGCATTGAATAACGGCAAATCTGTAGACTTAGATAAAGTGCCAGAGGCAGCCAAAGAATTTTTAGAAAAAGTAACACCTAGTAAGAAGGAGTCTAAGTAATGGCTTTAGACGGACAAGCATTTAGCCCAAAACAATTTCAATTAGCAATACAGGGTGAGGCTGCAATAGGTACAGCAGACATAGATGGCCCAATGAATCTAGTTAATATAGATAGTATTGAAATGCCTAATCTTAACCTAACACAAGTATTTGATGTACGAAGTGGATCAAGTGGTAGGGTTGCCGATGCAGATGATGTACTTATAGATGAAAAAGGCGTTACAAAAGAAATTACTTTTTCTGGAGTCTTTGATCAAGTGATTGCCCCAATACTGCTTGGCAACGTACTAGGTGGTGCGACTGTATCTACAGACTTAATAACCGTACCTTATAATTACACACCAGATGAGCTTCAAACTGGCGTAAGTGGAGATGCTACTAAAACATTAACACTTGCTGTGGTTAACCCTAAAACAAATGATGGGTCAAGCGATGAACATAGATCTATGATTTTTCCAGGGTGCGTTATTACCTCACTAGCAATTAGTGGTGATATGTCTAACGAATCAGGTCGCTTACGTTTTACAGCAACAGCAAGGACTGGCTATATATCTAATTTTGATGAGGCAGATCCAAGTGTGGCTAATGCTTTTACAGCTTACGGATCAGCCTACTATTCACTTGCTACAATGAGTGCAGGAGTAAAAAGAACTATAGCTGGCGCTGAAAATTCTGTTATACAAAGCTTTAGTTTAAATATAGAAAATCCAGCAGAATTTGTAGGACAAAGCACAAACGGTAACCCAGATGCCATTGTTAGAGCTGTTCCAGAACTTTCAGTAACCTTAGATGCAACCGTAAAATATGATAGCAATACAGCAGATTATTTTGAAGCGCACAAAGCTAACTCTCATGTAATATCAAATGTAGCTGATAACGCTACAATAGCTAATGCTAGTAGTTTTGGCTTTATTGGAAGTTATGGAAGAATAACGAATGTTGCTTATAACGAAGCAAACGCAATGATGCTTGATGTATCGACTAAGTTCTTTGCATCCGCAGCAAATCCCCTTATTGCAATTACAACCTAATAAAATATGATAAAAACAAAGCATGGTGAATTTGAGATTCGCCCTATCACTTTTGGTGAGCGTAGAGAACTCCATCGTTTGGAGATGAAGGTGTTTTGGGATGAAAACACTATTGAAAAAGACGCTTACTTTGATCTGTTAAACTGGTGCATGGAAAAAGCTTTTCCTAACCCAGAAGAAACCCTAGAGAAATTTGATGATGCACAGATAGACGAAGTATTGAATGATGTCTATAGACATTACAAGGGTTTAGATCAAAAAAAAACTGTCAAGTAAGAATCTCAACTTGGGCTAATTACTTTGGGTGGGGTAATAGTCTGTATCCTTCTAAAGTCACTACCTACGAAGCACAAAGCCCTACCCTGGGCAAGATAATCACATTTACAGAAGATGAGATATGGGATGAGTGCGCTCGTATCGTAGAAGAAGACAAGCACAATAAGTTCTCTATTGGGCAGAATCTTTACTACAACCTCAACTTCTTCTGCAACCCTAAGTTCTTTTTAGACAATGAGATAGAAGGATACATTGACGATTACTTTGTCTCTAACAAGTTTAACCTACCGCTATCAGACACGCTATACAATGCCGATGCAAAAACGATTGACATCTTTCGTGTTATTAGTGAAGAGCTTACCGCTTGTGAAAAAAGATCAAGGGAAATGAATAATGGCAAATAAATTTGTAATAGAAGTCAGAGCTAAAGGTTTTACAAACCTTCAGGGTCAGTTAAATAAAGCTGACGGAGCTATGAAGAACTTTGACAATACTGGTGGTAGAGTTCGTGGCACTACTGCTGGTATACGAAGAGAAATAGGAGCCTTACGAAACAATCTTCTGTTATACACATTTGCTCTTGGCGCTGCTGCTAGAACAATGGGTGGTTTTTTAAAAGCTGCATCTTCAATGCAAGAACAGGTGAGTCAATTCAAAGTTGTATTTGGAGATGCTTCAGATGAAGCATTTAGATTTGCTGATACATTGGCAATTAGCTTTCAAAGGTCAGAAACATCTATTATAGCTCTTATGGCCTCATTGCAAGACACTTTTGTACCGCTAGGATTTTCAAGGCAAGAAGCTAGTAAGCTTTCAAAGGCATTAACTCAACTTACTTTTGACATATCCTCATTTAAAGACAAGTCTACTGATGAAGTATCAAGAGCGTTAACCTCTGCTATTGTAGGTAACCATGAAGCTGTCAGAGGGCTTGGCATTATTCTTACTGAGGCACAGTTAAAACAAGCAGCTTTTAATTCAGGAATTTTTAAAGGCACAGGTGAATTAAGTTCGCAACAGAAGGTTCTTGCTAGGCTTGCTGTTATACTAAATAGTACAAAGGATGCTCAAGGCGATCTTATTAGGACACAGGATGAATTTGCAAATCAAACTAGAAGACTTCAAGAACAGTTAAAAGATTTACAAGTAGAGATTGGTCAATTACTTATACCAATAGCAGCAGTTGGTTTAGAATTTTTAAAGATTGAACGCATTAAGGCATATTCGGCTGCTATTGGCGGAGTTGCTGTTATCTATGGAGTTGCCAGAGCAAAGGCTCTTTTATTTGCACTATCGTTAGCATCTGTAAAAGTTGCTTTAGCTAGAACTGGGATTGGATTGGGAGTTATAGCTCTAGGAGAGCTTGGGACTATGTTTTTATCGGCTGGAAAAGATGCAGACAGCGGTAAAGATGCTTTAGTTGACTATCAAAAAACTCTAGAAGAATTAGCTAATTTTGCAAACAAAACCGATGCTCCTGGTACTGTAGTTAAAATGCTTTTGCAGCAAAAAGGATTTGCAATTAAAGCAGATAAAGAAATTTTAGATGAAATAAAGAAACGAGAAAAAGAGCGTAAAGATTTAAGAGACAAGCGCTTTGGAGAACAGCAAGTACAAGCTGAACTTATTAAGCAAATGCAAGAAAAACAGCATATAGCAGAAATTTTTAGACAGGATGAGCGTAGGGCTTCTTTTTTAAAAGCAAAAGAAGAGCTTAAGAAGTTAGCTGATGAAGAATCCTTAAGGCTTGAAAAACTATCTGCTCCATTCCAAGTGTTATCTCAAACTCTATCACAGGCTATCTTGCAAACTGATAATTTAGGCGATGCTTTCACAAAAACTTTTGAAATACTTAGAGCGCAAGTTGCTGCAAAAGCATTTGAAATCCTTATACTATCTATGCTTGGAGTACCTGTAGGTGGTCAAGGAGCAACTCCTGGTGGAATTTTTGGAAGAATTTTTGGTGTAGCTCATAAAGGCGGTAAAATTACAAAAAATGGCGTTCAATCTTTTAATTCAGGTGGAATGGTGCAAGGTAGAGATAATGTTCCTATACTAGCTCAAGCTGGAGAATTTGTTATTAAAAGAGATTCGGCTGAATCTATAGGTTTAAATACCTTAAATCAGATAAATGAAACTGGACAAGCAGGAAATCTAAATCTACATTTTTCTGGGCCAATTACAAACGCAGACTATGTTAGAGATGTCATCGTTCCAGAAATACAAAAAGCAACTGGAAGCAACCTAGCGTGAGTTTAAGCCCACACGCTGATTATACTACCTATACAAAGTCTAATTCTTTAAAAGAGAATTGGCTAGTACAGCTTTACTATGGAGATGAATCTAGTTTTACAGGATTAGCATTCAAAGATTGCGATGTTAGTAGTAATCATTACTATGGCGCTGTTTTAAATAAGCCTACAATACGATCTTCTATAAACCTGTCTAGTTCAACTGCTAAAACTGCAAACGTAACACTAGAAGTAGCTAATTTTGAGTTTCTTGGTGCAGACTTTAGTGCTGAACTTTTATCTGGAACAAGAACGTATATAAATCGCTCAATAAAAATATACTCACAACTAAAAGATGATACTGACTTATCACACGCTAGTCAAATCTATGAAGGTAGGTTAATAAGCGTTAGTCACAATCATTCACAAGTTGTGCTAGGCGTAGAAGAGAAAAGACCCTGGGATTTTATTACTTTTCCACAGGCTAAAGCAGCGCAAAAGAATGTGTACATACCAGTTGTCTATGGTGACTACGCTGCTAACACAATAGGAGAAGAAGTAAGAGATATGGAAAAGTTTGTATTTCCAGCTCCTGTTTTACGAATCGGTGACACAAATATACTTGTGACTATGCCAAAGTCTGAAAGCAATATACTTCCACATTACTATGAACCAAACTTAGATGCCTTTATTCCTTTAGAGACTAGCGAATATACTAGTGCTACTCAAAGTAATATAAAATACGATTCTTCTGCTGACGTTGCCTTGATAAGTAAAACGCTAGAACGATCTTTTAAAACAGATCCTATATCTGTAGGCGCAACAGATGAAGCAGTAGCAAACACTTCTGATAATATTTTGTTATATAGCCATAGTGGTTTTGCGGCTATATCAAACACAAGAACCGCATTAGACACAGCAGGATCTTTTAGTTCTAAAAAAATTGAATACAGTTTTCCTGTAATTACTGGCAAAGTAACAGCTTTAAGTGCTGTAGTTAATGCTGATGTAAGTATAGCTGCTAATAATAGCACTAGCGGTAACTATGTCTCTTCATTGTCTTTATTGCGAGGTGGTAACTCCACACAAATTACAGAGTTTAATAACAACTCTTCAGGTTCAAGTCTGACTATACCGCTTAATGACGGAGATACATTTGATTTTGATATTCTATCGGTAGCTTATACAAATAACGACAATCAACTGCAAACACCATTTGGTATTATGGGTACTGTTGATTTAGCTAGTGGTATACAGGCAAACATAACTGCTCAACATCAGATAAATAAATTTCAATTATTTATGAAAGTCAAAAACAACTTTGATGACCCAGAAAGATCTGCAACTGAAAAAGACTTAGAAAAGCTAGAGTATATATACTTTGGACACGATGGCAATACAAATGATTTTTCTGGAGGTAGTGGAACTGCTGACTGTGGACTTGAAATACATAGAAGTCTTTTAGCTAGGTTTACAAATGTAGATGAAACACCGTATAACTATTCCTCTAATCTAGATATAGCAAGCGCAAGAATATCGACTGCTTGGAAAGGTAGGCTCTGGGCATTAGAGCCAGTAGAATTAAAAAAAGTTCTAGAGAGATTGCAGTATGAGTTTGGATTTATCTACAAATTTAGAGCGGATGGTACTGGTAGCTATTGGTATGTAAAAGATTCGTATGCTAGTGGCGATGTAGCTGCAACCTTAACCAAAGAAGATATTGCAAATATAAATGTAAGCAATACTCCATTCAGCGAGCTACAGACAAAAATGATTATTAATTATCAAAAGCATCCTGCTAAAGAAAGTGAATATGGAGTTACACAAACATCAACAAACGCTGAAAGTACAGGTGCTAGAACTGTCTATAATATTCAAAGTAAAGAAAATATAAGTAATATTAACTTAGATTACAATTACGATAAGCCTGGAAACACCGATCTTAGTGGTGGTGACCCCAATGATGGGTTTGCAGATTATTATTATAATATCTTTGGGGATGTTAAAAAGATTGTTAGCTGTGATATTATTAACGCATCACTAGGATATATTTTAGAAACTGGTGACATAATAAAGTTTGACTCTATGCCTTTTAACCCATTTGGCAGTAATTGGAATGGGTACTATATGATTACAAGCCTAAATAGATCGCCTGGTAAAGTCAACATAATTTGTCGTGAAGTCGGCTAAACCTATATAATTAAAGGGAATATATATGGCCAAATATTTTATCTATCCAAACGCAAATCTTTATTCAGCAGACCCAGTAGGGGGCGATCGTACAGGTAGTACTAACAATTTTGCTGTTAGTGCAAATGTAACGAATGAAACAAGGCTTACTGATGTTTCTATAGCTACGGCTGCAAGTATACCTCAGTATGATGCAGTGCGCTTTGACATGGGCGGAACAATAACAGCTATTAATGCAGTTGCAATTTATGTCAATGCAGTAAATACTAACGATGTGCATTTTTTTAATAGTAGTAGCGCTACAACAGGGGCTTTTGGAGCCTCATCAAATGATGACACCTTTATTACTGGAACAAGCTATACTGATTTTACATCAGTAGGTTGGCAAGTTAAAATAGACCTTGCAAATACTACTGCTGGAAATGCTGCAACACAACGCTATTTTTATATGTATGGGAATATAGCAACCCAAAGCACAATTACCGAAGTTATGATTGGAAACAAACTTGACTTAACTAACGTAAAGCTAACAGGCGCTGAAGGTATAAACTACGGCAATGACCTGATGATAAGTCATGGTGGCAATGAGTTCTCTAATCAAAGACATGGTGGTAAGAAGTTCTGGAACTTTAGCCTGGGTCATTGTAGCTCTACATATAAAGCAAGCCTAGAGGCAATGCGTGAGGCAGTCGATGGCGCACATTATAAGTTTTTATATTACGATGGATCTGCTTATAACTACGTTCGTATGAGTGGTGATAGCTTACGATTTAAAGAAATTGCATATGGGGTCTACGATACTACCATTAAACTTACAGAGCAGTTAAGCTAACTATAAAAAGAATTAACGATCATCTCTGATGATTTCTTCTTATCATCCCTAATCCAATCTGCATAAGCGTTCTCAGTATCTTTTACATTCGCATGGCCTAGATGCTCTTTGACCGCATAGATATTCCCTGATTCCCTTAATAATATAGTTGCAGAAGTATCTCTCAGGTCATGGGGTGTGAATATAACACCAGATATCTTACTCGCTACAGTTATTCTACTGCGAATGCGTGTCTGGCTGATAGGTATAGGATATACATCAGCTTCATCGTGTGTCAGTTTAAAATAATCATTAATCTTTTTCAACAGCCTTTGATGATGGTCTTTAAGAAATGGTATCTCAAGCGGTTCATCAAACTCGCGCTTATGCCCTTTGTTTTTTATATAAGCCACTTCGCCCTCAACATCTATTTGTTCCCAGGTAAAGTCAGGCCTACATAATTCACTTATGCGACATCCAGTTAATATATACAGCTCAATAATATTTTTAGTGATAGGACAGATATCTGGATGGTTAAATATAGAGTCTAATTGATGCTGTTTTAAGGCGTTCTTTTTACTCTTTATAGTCTTAGGTAGCTTAATTGGTTTTGCGTTGATTGTACCCCTAATTTTGCCCTCAGAAACCTGTTCCCTGGCCCAGTTTCCTATATGATTTAAGCATCGGAGTGCAGTAATGCCAGAGTTCTTCTTATCTGGGTTTCCGTAACGCTTGTAATAGAACTCATAATCTATTTTGCTAAAGTGTAAATCACTACCTAAATCATCTTCTAGCTTTTTCATTAAAGACGTGTAGCGCTTTACAGTTTTAGTCGCATACTGCTTATACGGTATAGCGTTAACAGTAAATGCCTTAAACACCATACCTATAGTAAGCTCTGGTACAGTAATGTTAACAGAATTTATCTTACCATTAAGCTTACTGTTAATCCTGTCTCTTTCCTCTACTAATAAAGCATCATTATAGATAACATTAGCCTGGACTTTGTTATTAATTGTTATAGATCTATAGGGATTCTTATATAAATCCCTGTATCCCTCTGGAATATACTTAATTAAGTATTTATTGCTCTCTAATCTAGTAATTGTTGCCATACTGGTTAAATCCTTTCGTCTTACAGAATAAAAAGTAATAATACATATTACATTTATGCAAGGTATATTTTTGTAAAAAAACCCTTTGCATTTATATAGTAATTGTAATAAAATGTGAAACCAAAACAGGGATATATATTAATGGGAAGACCTAAAATAAACACACCAATCCAACCTCAACTAAAAATTAATGAAGTTTTAAAGAGGCCGAATGTACAGCGGACATTATATTGGTTGTCTAAGCAAACCGACATCAATCACACGTTATTACATCAGATTGTAAATGGAAAGCGTAGATTGCAGGACTACCAAGCTGATAAGATTTTTCACACACTACAAAGATTTAATATAGACGTAACACGCGAAGAGGTCTTTATTTGATCTGTAGCAAATTAGATTATAACTTATAAAATGAGGTACTCCACATACCATGAGTCAAGTCAAGCTAATCAAGAATAATAGTTTTAGTAAAAAAGAATTTCTTTCCTACATAGGGTCATTAGGGGCAACCTTTCGTCATACAAGGCCTTCTGACCCTATGTCATCTGATGCATTCGACATCTACACACAATCAGAAATACATAAATATCACATTATTACCGAAGTATGTAGAAAACTTGATACAATGAACATAAAATATGAGGTAATAGATTGAAGCATTTATTGTGGTATTTAAGAGAGTATTGCATAGAAATTATAATTTTAACAATGCTAATAGCAGTTTTAATTAACAATAGGAGTATAATATGGCCGTAAATAAAAAAACAGGTACAATGAAAAACCCTGTAAAGATGGGCGCACAAATGATTAAAGGTTTAAAGGTTAAGTGGTCACACTTAGCAAAGCCTGATCTAGAGTATAACTCTGGACATAGTGTTACCGTAGAAATGAACGATGAACTAAAAAAACTGCATAAAGAAATGCAGGCACAGACTGGCGTTAAACATATAAATGGCTTAAGTGAATACGAAGGAGTAGAAACTGCTAAGTTTTCTACAAAAGTATATGTAAACGAAGGTGTTGAAAAGTTCCCTAGTATTTTTGATACAGATGGTCAAAAGACAATGGATATACCTTTTGGTGGTGACGTAGTGAATCTTGTGTTTAAACCTAGAGAATGGGATAAGCCTAAGAAATCAATTAGTTGCTATTTGCAAGAAATACAGGTGGTTGAAAAGAACGGTGGTGAGTCAGTTACATTTGCAAAGGTACAAGATAAATCTAATGAGGTCACGTTTAGTGAACAAAAAGATGAAGAAGCTCTACCGTTCTAAATTAGACGGTAAAGATAAGTTACATATTCAAAAACTACAACAGAAGTGGGATGAAGAAGTGAATAGTAAAGCAAAAGGTACAGGGTACGAGAACGAACTTGTAAAGAAGCTACAGGATGCTGGCTTTAAGAATGTTAAAAGAGCCTGGGGGTCGGATGGGCGTAGCTTTGGGGAAGCGCCTGATGTCGATATCAAAGCGGATGATATTTTAGTGCAAGCTAAAAGACGTAAGTCGATCCCTAAGTGGCTCTCTTTAGGTAATTGTGATGCGGTCATGTTTCGAGAAGACAGGGGTATCACATTTGTATGTATGACTTTTGATGATTGGGTAGAATGTTTGAAAAATGTCCGCTTGTAGAAAACAGACAATGTGCTTATGCAGGATATGATAAAGAGCGAAGATTACGCTGTGGTTTTGCCACACATCCAAATTTGGTTTCGGATTTAAAGGTATGTGGTCTGAAACTAAAGAAGGCGAGAAAGAGAAAAAGACGATAAACTTAGTTTGGCAAAAACTGGTTGACTTTCTCGCCTATGTTTTAACAGAAGTGTGCGATACGATCCTTTCGTTCTTACCTCGAGCAACACATAGCAAAAATGTGTCGCGCACTTCTAATAAATGTCAACATGAAAAGCTTATCCATCTATTCGATGGTTACGACTATCGAACGGATATATGGGAATGTGAAAGTTGCGGAATAGATATACAAGAGGAGTTTTAACTAATGATGATTAAATGGTTTTTTATATATCTATATCGTTACTTCAAAGACGGTCGCAGCGATAAGCAAAAAGAGAACGTGGATTGGCTTTTAAGGGTTAACGGAAATAAAACATTATTAAGAATATGGAGATATTTAAATGGCTGATAAAACATTAGAAAAAATTAAGATTACGGAAAAGATGGAAAATGAATATCCTGTAATGACAAAAAGATTTAAACAGCTACAGCGAGAGCAGTACGAATTGTTCTGTAGAAAACAGCACGATTACGGTAGTGGTAATATTTCTGTAGGTACGAACCTGGAAACAGCAGAAGAAGTGCATATGTCACTATCTGGTATATGGTTTCGTATGAACGATAAAATAGAACGAGCAAAGAACCTTATTATGCGGAAGGGTAGTTCTGCCGTTGAAGATGAGCCTTTAGAAGATGCGTTCTTAGATTTAAGCAATTATGGTATTATGGCCACACTTGTAAAAGAACAAATCTGGGGGAGATAATGTGGAGAAAATTCAACCCTAAAAAACGCGGAAACTTTACTGGTATATATGCTTTATACCAAGACCATAATCTTGTATACATTGGTTACACAACAAATGTCTACAGTCGATTAAGAAAGCACGAGATAAGTTATGACCTGGCAAAATATAAACAGGTTGATGACCACAATATAGCGAAAGCTCTGGAAGAAAAACTTATTAAGAGGCTTACTCCAACTTTTAACAAAGATTTTATAAAGCCTGATGTAGAAACAAAGGCATTTTCCTGTCAATTAGAACTTGACGTATGGAAAGCATTAAAGATTAAACACGCGATCAAAGACAAACCTGTTGCGGACATTGTGAATGAGGCATTGCGTGAACAACTAAAAAGGTGGGTGGAAATTGGAAACCAAGCTAGTTAGATACTATCAAGTTATAGAGGTCTATAAGAAATTAATTAAAAGAAAAACAGAAGAAGGAAAGGATAGTATGCGACTTAAAAAACGGTTGCTTGCTATAATGGTACATGGCAAAAACAAAAGCACATACAGCGTATAAGTTAAAAGACGGCTCTAGGGCAAAAGGGGTTACAACCATTCTAAATAACTTAGGGTGGAATAAGAATATACTAGTGGCCTGGGCCAGGAGAACTGCACTAGCAGGAGAAGACCCAGAGGCAGTATTAAAAGAGGCAGGCACGATCGGTACATTGGCGCATTATTTATGCGAAAGTCATATTAAAGGTGAAAAGCCTGAAATGTCTGATTATTCTGCGGAGCAAATAGAAAAAGCTGAGAATGCTTTTTTAGGATACCTTGAGTGGGAGAAGATGACTAAGCCAAAGTATGAAGCGATTGAGCTTAAGATGGTATCGGAAAAGTATAGAGTAGGTGGTACTGCGGACTTTATAGCCAGGATAAATGGCACATTGGTTTTGGGAGATTTTAAGACGAGCAAGGGTATCTATCCAGAAATGACGGCTCAACTCGCAGCCTATCGGAAGATGTACCTGGAATTACAGCCTAAAGCGAAGATTGAGTCGGCTATGATACTCAAGCTTGATAAGAACTCTGGTGCATTCTCGCATCACTTTGTAGGGAAATCACAGCTTGACTGGGGATGGAGAGTGTTTAAGTGTTGTATGGAGCTTGATAAATTACAGAAGGAGATATAGTGAAAGAAAAAAGATACATTACTTTAAATAAGCAGTTAAAAAACTGGAAAACTAAAAACTCATATCACGATATTTTAAAATTTCAAATGATTTACAGAAATAAAAGCGCTCACATAACTCAAGAAACACATGATTTAAAAATAGAATCTGCACTTAAAGTTTATAATGATTTTCCTGGGGTTAGGTTTTATGGCTTTCATAATTCCGCAAAAGAATTTGGAGTTAAAAACTACTATTTTGATGCAGAAGATTATGATAGTGACTGTGGTATTCCTGATGGGTATTTGTTTTCAGAGGATTATGGTATATTTATAATTGAGATAGAAAATACATCAAGAGTAACTAAAGAAAGATTACAAAACTATTCTTGGTGGTGGACTAAGTTTGATAATATTGATTATACGCCTATATATATAATGGAGTTTAATAGGTTTGGCGTATATCAGCGAGATCTTTTAAGAGAGTCTGGTTTTGATAGGCCTTCTGATGAGATATTAAGAGAAGCTTGCGATAGATTGAAGAAGGAAATATAATGAAAGACGAAAGCACTTGCTGTAATGCACCTATAATTTTGACTGACATATGCTCAGATTGTAAAGAGCATTGTGATAAGGAGAACTAATGTGGATCATACCCAAGAACTTACCCACCTATCTCTATGTACAGGATACGAAGGGATTGGTAGAGGACTCAGAAGAATTTTTCCAAATGTCAGAGAAATCGCTTATGTGGAGATCGAAGCCTTCGCAATCGCAAACTTGGTCGCGAAGATGGAAGAGGATGTCATACATCCGACACCTGTCTATACGGACCTTAAAACTTTCCCATTCGCAGAGTTTCGTGGAGTCGTGGACTTCCTTAGTGCAGGATTTCCATGTCAACCTTTCTCTGCCGCTGGTCGCAGAGCTTCCACAGAAGATCCTCGACATTTATATCCCTACATCGCTAGAGGAATCACAGAGTGCAGACCAACTTATGTTATTCTTGAAAATGTCGAAGGGATTATCAGTAGTAAAACAGCCGATGGCGAGTCGGTACTCAAGTATGTCCTCGGAGATTTGGAAGAAAGAGGTTATAAAACAGCGTGGACTTTGGTCTCAGCGAGTGAAGTTGGCGCTCCACACCAGCGGAAGAGAGTTTTTATCTTGGCCCACAGCGAGACTAAGTGATGGTGAGGGTGGTAGAATTGAAACCGTTCTTAATAAAACTGGATTTAAAAGCAAAAGAAAAGCATCTAATCAATTTTTTGGTGCAAAATTAAGGGATGCAGTAGAGACTTATGAGAATTGGCCTACAGCAGATGCGACCAATATTAGCGATGGAGTACCCTGGGAAATATCTGGAAAACAGCTTGAGGAAAGAAGAGCTAGAGTTAAAAAGGCGGTCAAAGAGGGAAAAACTAAAGCTGGGAGTGGCAGATCGGTCAATTTGGCGATGGCGGTACAGAGGGAAATGTCTTGGTCTACACCAAACACAATGGATCACTTACCACCAAAAGAAAGAGAGGCAATGGAAAGAATTTATGAAACGCATAGGAAAGGAGAAAAATCATGTCTAAAAATTGGCCTGCAAGACCAAAACAAGAGCAATATAGATGGGAAGAACCAAGAGTCGTGGGGAACACCGAAAGAACAAGACAGTCGAGCGGCAATGAGCGACAGGAAAAAAAGCAACTTAGGAGAACAGGCTCAGAACAAGACCGGAAAAAAGCTCAATCCGAATTGGGTGGAACAATTGATGGGTCTACCAGTAGGGTGGACTCAACTACCAACCGAGTGGACAGATTGAGATTGTTAGGAAATGGCGTAGTGCCGCAGATGTGTGAACGCGCGTTGCGAATACTATTGAGGGATGTTCATGCCAAATAAGGAAGCCAAGAATCGTAAGCGTTTAAAACGCAAAAAGACGTTAGAGATAAAGCAATATAAAGCACAAAAAAGAAGAGAAAGAAAAGATGCCAAAAAAGATTAAAAAAGCACTACAGCAAGACGATTGGAAGAGATGGAAGCGTAAATGGCCGTACAAAAGCATAGAGGATCCAAAGTATATACGCGAGAAAAAAGCTACATTGATTAAAAACGGCAATGGGTGGTGGTACGATAAAGGATATAGAAGGTCTTTAGTTGAACAGTATAGTTAACACTCTAAATAAATGCTTAATAGATAATAAAGAGGTCTATGTGTAATAATTGATTTAGGGCTAGACAGAAAAGATTGTTTAATAGTTAATTAGTTATCTAAACAAAAAACCGTCTAGCCTTAATTCAACTAAGAGGAATATGTATGATAGATAATGTGTTTAATTTATTTGAAAGCTATGTAAAAAACATAAGAAAGGCTAGTAAGCCTGGTAATTGGGTAGGCCTATGTCCTTTTCACGAAGAGAAAACACCAAGCTTTTATTTTGATGAAGAGGGGCTATATAATTGTTTTGGCTGCAATACGAAGGGAAATGCGATAACTTTTGCAAAAGCGTTCGGAGAAGAGGCTCTAGAATTGCCCAAAATAGAGAGATCTAAACGTAAGGTGAAGGAATGGTCACCTCCAAAACCGCTAGATCCTCATAGATGGTTTGATGTATTAAATCAGGCCGTTGACAATTTACTGTTTAATTACGATGATATTGTAGGTGATTTTCCCTGGGATAAGCGTATTGTTAAGAAATTATACATAGGTTACGATGAAGGTACGTTCTTGTTTCCATATTTTAACCATGAGGGGCGCTTGGTCAACATAAAATGGCACAAAAAGAAACAGGTGACTGGTCACGCGACTACATATATCTATCCGATGTGGCATATGCTCCGAAAATATAGAGGTGACAAGACATTGTATATTGTTGAAGGTGAAAAAGATTGTGTTTCTATGATTTCTAGTGGCAAACAGGCGATATCTTTTAGCAATGGAGCCAATTGCACCCCTGCGGATGAGTTATTGGGTATGGTTACAAGTAAATTTAGCGATATTTCGGTTATTTTTGATGATGATGAGGCAGGAAAGAAAGCGGAAGCTAAGATGATTGAGTATGGTAATGCCAAAGTTTAGAAAATCAGATATAGAATTGCAGAATGGGGAAGATTTGACCGATTTTTTACAGCGTAATGGTAAAATTACCGATGAAAAGGTAGTCAAGAACGGCACAAGTGTATTGCAGGGTATGGATATATGGGATACTCCAAGCCGAGATGTAGAGTGGGCGGTTAAGGATATGATTCCGATGCGTAAAAAGACAGTAGCTGTTGGTGATTTCGAGGCAGGGAAGAGCTATTTGTACCTGGGGGCAGCCTTATCTATTGCAGGAGGGAAGACTGGGTATATCGGATTTGAGATACCAAAGATGCGTAAAGTGTTGTATGTGGATCTAGAGAATGGTATCGATGAAACACTTGGCAGGATACGGAAGTTAACTGTTGGGCATCAGATTGATAAGTTAAAAGCATCAGATAATCTAACGCTTATTACGAAGCCAGGTGATTTTGAAGAGGTATTTCCGCTTATAGAGACACAAGTTTTAGTGCAAAAGCCAGATGTGATAATTATAGACAACCTCTATCAGCTTTCTGGCGCAAGTAATATATCGGATGCAGATAAGATAAAGCCGTTGTTGACTAAGATAGAGAGATTAAAGGAAAAGAGCGATGCTGCGCTAGTGGTGATACATCATTTTAACAAGAATACACAAGACCAGGGGGTTGCTGAAGAGAGAATGGCAGGGTCAAGTGTGCTTAATTGGTGGTATGAGCATTGTTTGCTTTTGTGTAAGACAAATCAAGACTTTAGTTTACTTGCGATAGGCAAGAGTCGTATGGGTTCTAAGAATCCTGGAGTCTATGGTATAGAGATAAACGATCAACCACAAGGTGGTGTAGCGGTAGAGTGCGGTGGCCTGGTTTCTAGTGATAAGATCAAGGGTCTGGTCATTCCAGAGCCTCGCAAGACAAAGTGGGAGCATCACTTGAGTAGAATGGCGGATGATTTTGAGACATACGAGTGGTTAAATGTCTGTGGGGATACTCAGGATGACAAAGTGTCTGATGGTACAGCGCATAGGTGGTTAGGGGAGATGGCAGCGGTTGGAATAGTTAAAAAATTGTCTCATGGTAGGTATAAAAAGACCAAAATGACCTTTTATGAGACAGATTAGGCCTGGGGGGAGGGTATGAGAGTTTTGATAGTTTTGATAGTTTCAAGCCTCCAAACTCTCAATACTCTCAATACTAACGCACCCTCACTCCCTATTTTCTACCTTTTTAGTAGAATTTTTGGGAAAAACCCTCATTCAAACTCACATTCAAACTATCATTACCCTTACCCTGTAGATATAAATATAAAAATACCCTATGTCAGATAATATAGAAGACCCTTTAAGCAGTATTATAGATAAGTTAGATCTGAAGTTGACTGACCCTTTGTCAGATGATATAAAAGAGTATCTAAGTGATAAGTATCATCATAATCAATGCAACTTAGGTAGGCCAGAGTTAGACTATTATTGTATGTTAGCTTATAAAGATGAGAACGATAAGCTACTATGTGGTGCTATCTTAAATTGGTCAAAACATCTTCAGGTAGAGGGGCTGCGTAAGTGCTTCTTGCTTATGAAGTATGAGCATAAGTTGGCTGAAGCGAATCGTAGGCGCAAGGGTAACTTTACAGGTCCTAAACACAAGAAGCTTAATAGATAGTTACCCTTTCGATCTTATTATAAGATTTCTAAGCCTCACTCTCTTTTACAATATCCATATAGCAACCTGGAATATCATCGATACTAATTTTATTATTTTCCAAGTCTCCAATAATATTGTAAATATTCAAAGCTTCTTGCTCTAAAGCTTCTATGATTTTTGTTTTTTCGTTTATTATCATAGCTGCACCTCGCTTTCTTTTATTAACTCAACTCGTTCGTTGTCGTATAAAGTCCAATCCACTTGATCACTACCCTCATCGCATTTATCCCAGGCGCTTATGCCTTTCATTACAGCCGAATTTTCAATATAATAACATCTACCCTTTATAGTGATATATAAAGAATCTTCTGATGTTATATTGACAATTACCCCCCTATGTTTTATTGTTTTACTCATTTTATTACCCTTTCGTTATTAATATAAAAATCAATTATTACCCTTTATAGAATAATATAAAAATCAATTATTACCCTTTGTAGAATAATATAAAAATCAATTATTACCCTTTGTAGAATAATATAAAAAATTAAACCTGGTTTTGGTTAATTTTAACTTTTGAACGTCTTTTAATTTCGTTCTCGCATTGCCTTCTAAATGATATAGAATATTTTTTAATACCATATATGACAATTACAAGTTGTAAGCCGTTAAGCTGCGCAACGGTTTTATTCATAAATCAACCTCTTTAAATGTTAAAAAATATTAACATAAAAATCCATACGCTCATGATAAATACAAGCGTAATAAATTCTTTAAATAATCTAAATTTATTCATTTTCTAACCTGTTATTTAATGGATTAAAATATTTGACTGTCTTCAGTATTTGCGACCAATTCGCTCCACTTTTAGCGCTTATTTTATAACGGCCGTCACTTTGCTTAGATACTTTAAAGTCGCTTAATTTTTGTCCAAAAAAACGCATTGTATCATCGCTAAAAAAATAAGGTGCTGTTTTAAGTGTTCTCTCTTTTATTTCTTGTATAGTCATTTTTAGATTCCTTTCGTTTTAACCTAAGACACTTCAACAGATCCGTTGAAGTGTTTCGTTCTTCTAAACTCTTTAGTTAGGGTTTAATGAATTATAAGACCTACATTTTTCGTTGAATTATACCACCTGGTTGCATATAAATCGAATTCTGAGCTGTCCGTATAATTAGCTTTTTTCAATGCCTCAAGGCTCTCAAATATTTTTGCGTGCCTGTCCGTTTTTTGGTCAACGAATTTATTTTGCTTACCACTATCCGAAAATATAAAATCAAAATTAATTGGAATTGATTTTAAATTCTTAATCATGGTTATGTTATTAGTGTAGGAATAGAATTTAACATCAGGATTATCTTGAGCAATTTGAAACCATTTTAAAAGATATTGTTTGCTGTAATAGTCGCCTGAATCGTGCACCCTGATATATTCGGCCTTCTTGTCTTTTATATCCTTATTCATAGCCTCAACAAAGTCATTTTTTAAAGTGGCTTTAAGTTTTAATTCCATCCACTTAGACGCCATTTTGTACATACCTTTTTGAGCATAACAAAATTTAATACAGGCGTCCGCCATTGGACAAGTTACCATACCACTTTTAGATTTATAGGCAGGAATTGAAAAATTATACAGGCGTACATTAAAATGTTTACCTGTCTTTTTTATCTTGCTGTTTTGTGTCAATAAGTTCATTATTTACCTCTCTTTTCAAATGACAACTCAGAGCGCAGCTTACACGCTTCTAATATAGCGCTAACATCCTCTAATATACTTTCGTCTGTGTAGTCATTGCCCGTTGCATAAATTTCAGATGTTAAAAATTCCTCAATTAATTGTAGCGAGTGGTATTGTTCATGTGTTATGGTAATTGATTTATTCATTTTAGATTTCCTTTCGTTTTAACCTAAGACCCTCTACAGATCTGTAGAGGGTTTCGTTCTTTCGAACTCTTCAGTTAGGATTTTTTAACTTCAATCCATTTTTTAATTAAGCCGTTTAAAGTTTCCGAAAGCTCATAGTCATCAAATTCTATTTGGCCTGCCTCTTTCATTTCGTCTTCAAATCCATTCTCATAAATACAGCCGTTAATATGGTCTCTAATTTCGGCTAAAGCGTTACATTCTTTTTTGCTAATTTTAATTTTTCTACTCATTTTAATTTCTTTCCTTTATTTTTTTAATTAGTTTATAATCATCATCCTCAAAAACTATATGCTCTTCAATCTTATGAATTAGAAAATATTCAGTAGGTAATTGATTCTTTTTATTAACTTCTGTCCAATATTCTCTTTCAAGCTTTAAAGACTTTTTAGTTCTTTTAAATGGATTTTCTTTAGTCTTTAATCCATAAGCCGTTAGCGTGTATTTACCGTCCTTATTTTTTTTAATTCTAGGCTTATCGCATTTATAACTTGATGCCCCAAACTTTAATAGAACTAAATTAGTATTTCCGTAACCTTGATAGTCTGTTCTAGTCCTCCACTTATCATTCTTAAATTCTTTAGTGATTTCATAAAACCCTTTATTGTTAAGCTTAACAGATTTTAAAAGCCTATTCATATCTGAATATTTTAACGGCTCTTTCTCTAGCCAATTCATTAAAAAAGTATATTTATTTTTATGTTTCATAGTATTTCCTTCTATTTGTTTGCTTGTCATGGTTATATAATACACAATAATTATATTAAATGCAATACTTTATATTACATTAACTATCAATAACACCTTATATATATATATTTTTTGAGTGCGTCCAATCAAACACACTAAGCCGAGAAAAGCTATTTACGATTTTTACGATTGAATTTGCGTATTATCTACCGATTATATATTTTTGCCTCAATGGTATGCGAACAAATGAATCTATTTAAATCAAAACCTGGTTTTTTATCGTGAATAAAGCCGAGCCACAAGGACAGTTTTTTGCTTGCGACATACATCGCGTCTAAAATTTTTTTTTATTTTTAAGCACCAACATATGTTACAATAATGGACTGGCCAATAATCACCGAAGCTGACTACGAAAGACTCATCGAATCCATCGATCTCGGTGACGAGTTCTTTCGCAAACTAGCGATCTTCCGCTCTGGACTCATCGAGCCACATATGAGGCATTGGCAACTCTCGGCTCACGAGGCCTACGATAAACTATCTGAGCGTGAACTTCAGGTCTTCAAGATGCGCTTAAAATCACACAGCTTCCCACTCATAGCAGAAAACCTGGAAATATCTGAATCATCAGCTAAAACCTACTGGCGCAGAGCCATACGCAAGTGTTGGGTTCTATTTGATGTAGTCTAATCTGTAGTTTTTGAAAGACTATAGGAATCTTATGGACAAAAAGAAAAAACTAGGCAGACCCAAGCTAAACATCGATGCTGAAAAAGTAGAGATGCTCTCAAGCTTTGGTTGTTCTACGGTAGAAATAGCAAAGCTTCATAATTGCGATGAGCAAACCATTCGCACACGCTTCAAGCCAGAGATACAACGCGGTAGAGAAAGCATGAAGATCAAGCTACGTCAGCTTCAATGGAAGACTGCCGAGCAAGGCTCAAACGCAATGTTGATATTTTTAGGGAAACAATATTTAGGTCAAAGTGATCGTAATGAACTAGAACTAGTAGGCAATCTTGAGGGATTACTCAAAGAGTGTGGCTACGAAGATTCACCCATTGAAAAGAAAAGTATTAAACAAACAGAAGCTCTGGAAAGCCCTAGAATACTCGCCTAGCCCTAATCAACTTTCCGTACATAATTCGACAGCACGCTTTCGAGTGAACGTACAGGGAAGAAGGTCAGGCAAAAGCTATAGTGCTGCTAAAGAAATCTTGCCCTACATCCTTACTCCGAATACGAGAACCTGGATAGTTGGCCCAACGCTTGATTTAGCAGACAAGATTATGCGAGAGGTCAAGATAGACATCATCACAAAGCTCAGACTTCCGATCGCATACAAGAAAGAGATTAGCGGTGCAGTACACTATATGAAGCTAGCTGGTCTAAACAGCGAAGTATCGGTCAAGTCAGCAGACAGACCTGAGTCATTAGTTGGTGATGGCATAGACCACTTAGTAGTAGAAGAAGCAGCAAAGATAAGGAAAATCGTATGGGAGCAGTATCTCAGACCAACACTAGCCGACAAGCAAGGCTGGGCGCTCTTTACAACAACACCAGAAGGATACAACTGGGTATATGATTTATGGCAACGCGGAAAGTCGGAAGAATTTCCAGACTGGGATTCCTGGCAACACCCAAGCTGGGAGTCTCCATTTTTCAAAGATGACATTGAAGAGCTAAAGAAGACACTTACATATGAAACATGGCAACAAGAGTTCGGAGCGCAATTCACCAGCTTTTCAGGGAGGGTTTTTCCGTTTGATCGCACCATACACATCCAAAAACTCAAGTATAACCCAGATCTTCCAACCTATGTGGGTATCGACTTTGGATACCGCACAAGTGCAGCAGGATTTTTTCAAGTCGAACAACATCCAAGTAAAGATAAAATTTATCTCATAGATGAAGTGTGGGAAGAGAATATCAAGACCGAAGACTTTGCAGATAAGATTAAAGCAAAAAGATACCCTATTATCCGTTATTTCGGTGATCCAGCAGGAGGAGGAGTACAAGCGCAGAGTGGAATTGGAGACATAGAGATTTTTAGGAAGAAAGGCATTAACGTTGAATACAGAAGAGATAAGGTCTCACGCAACATTCCAAACGGTATTAGTCATATGCGTACTTGGTTTGAGGATGCTTCTGGAAATACCCATTTTTACGCAGACTCCAGAGCAGAAAAGTTTATATCTAGCTTTGAGAACTACCGCTATCCAGAGAAGAAGAAAGACCAAAGACTTAAAGAAGAACCTCTAAAAGATGGACTCAATGATCACGCCTGTGATGCCAGTAGATATTTCTGGTGTAATCTTTTTCCAATTAAAAGTAGAACCGCAGGAACGGTAGATTGGTAAATAAATGATAATACAAGATCTTTCAGAACAACTAATAATAGATAGTCTAGCAGATTATCTAAGCAACATAGAGACAAGGCGCACTAAAGAGCGTGAATACCTTCTAGATTTCTACGAAGGCTTTAATATCGAGGAATATGTAGGAGAATACTTTGGCTCAGAAAGCCTCCAGCAAGTTCCAACGTACACGCAGAACCTAACGCGCAGAGTATGCAAGGCCAGAGGACAAGCCTACAAAAGACCTCCACGCATAAGTGCAGACCCTAGATACAATGAACTTGCAGACCTACAAGGTCTTAATTCTAAGCGTAGGCAATTAGAGCAGACTACATTTTTGCTAGGAACGATGGCTTACCGCAGTTTATGGAACGAGAAGAAAAATAGAGTAGAGTATGAACTACTTCCATTCTTTGAACCGTTATTCTTACCAGGAGAGAAAGAGCCGTTTGGCGTTATCTATGCTATTGAAAACGAAGGAATGTCTAAGCTTGCAAATCAAGAGTATATTGTATGGACAGCAGACAGAGATGGTATGCCTGGTAAGCACTTCGGTATTGATGCACATGGTGACAAGTATTCGTTTAATGAAGGGGATGTCAACCCCTACGGAATTTTACCAGTATCCTTCTGCCATCGCTACTCTCCAATTCGAGACTTTTGGGTTGGGGATGCTAGTGATGTCGTAAATGCTGACCTAGCACTTTCAGTAGCAGCTATGGAAATATCGTTGTGCATCAGGCTTGGTGCTATCGGTGTCAAGTTCGTAACAGGTGTAGATGATCGCTCACGCATTTCTATGGGTGTAGATAAGATTTTATATCTTCCAGAAGGCGCTAACTTTGGTGTCACAGGCCCAAGTGCTAGTATCGATGATTTAATTAAAGGTGCTAAGTATCTTGTAGAGACTACTCTAAACAATAATCAGTTAAGAGTAAAGTTCATTGATTCTCATGGTAACGCAGAATCAGCAGAAGCTTTGAGAGTACAAGAGATTGACAACTACTCAGAGGTACAAGCCAATATCGAAGACACTTGGAGAGCATGGGAACACAATCGGTATGACATAGACCGCAGAATTATTGAAGTGCAGACAGGTCAGAAACTAAGTGCAGACTATCTAGTAGATTTTGAAGAGCCACAGATTCTATCACCGTCAGAAGAACGCGAGATGTTTACCTGGTTGTTCCAGAACAAACTTGCTACGCGCAAGTCATATCTTATGCTAAAGAATCCAGATATGCTACCAGAGGATGCTGAAAAGCTACTCGAAGAAGTAGATGACTCAGAAGGATCAGGGAATAGGCTTTTAGATAGACTGCAAAGCTAATGCCTTTAGACAGTACGATCGACCAAGCGGTCGCAGACTTTGAGTCTAGACTTACCGAGGCTCAAAATCAATTCACAGAAGATGTAGAAAATTTAAGGGAGCAGGGGCTATCCACAGAAGAGATACTGATTATTATAGGCGGTATCTCTATGGTCGATTACTGGCTAATTGACCTTCAGATGCAACAAGCGGTCAATAGACTAATGATGTCATTTGACACGCTACTTGACGATGCAGTATTCTTTGGTCAAGTATCAGAACCACAACTAGTAGCACTTCGCAGGATGCAACAAGCATCTATCTTGCGTTATGCGAATGACATCGGAGAAAGGGTCAGGCTATCTTTAGTGCAAGGCGTTCTACAGAAGATGCCTCAAAAAGACATTAGAGCAATGCTACTGCGAGATCTATCGATCAAACCGTATCAAGTAGACACGATTATTACTACTTCAATGGCTACTTACTCTAGGTCGCTTACGCTTTTACAGTTAGAGGACAATCCAGAGCAACGCCTGATTTATCAAG
>Ga0209193_1000303_pt1 | contig 35522 bp, 59 predicted proteins | sample COGITO_mtgs_1003_FD_185515 | JGI IMG/M metagenome (GOLD analysis project Ga0209193, IMG submission 185515) | Pelagic marine microbial communities from North Sea - COGITO_mtgs_100330 (SPAdes) (version 2) | ecosystem: Environmental > Aquatic > Marine > Epipelagic ...
CTGTAGAGGGTAAGAATTTTACTCAAGAGGGTTCAGCTAGAACGCTGTTTGGATTAGAGAGTTTAAATATTAAAGACTTAATAGTTATTGTTGAGGGGGAGTTTGATGCACTTGCTTTGTTTGAGGCTGGAATAGATTGTGCTGTATCAGTTCCCAATGGGGCTGTAATGAAAGTAAGTAACAACAAGATAAGTCCTCAAGAGGATAAGAAGTTTGCGTACATATGGAACGCATCAGATCAACTAGATAAGATTGAAAAGATTGTATTGTGTTGCGATTCAGATAGTTCAGGCTCTGCATTGACTGAGGAATTATCTAGACGCATAGGTAAAAATAAAGTTTGGATTGCTCACTTGCCTGAGGGATGCAAAGATGCGAATCAAACATTGCTAGAGCATGGTAAAGAAGTTCTTGTTGAATGTATTGCTAACGCTGAACCTTATCCATTGTCTGCTTTGTACAACAGTACACACTACGAAAACTCTGTGATTGATCTATACGATAAAGGATTTATGAGTGGTGCATCAACAGGGTTTAAAAATGTAGATGAGTTATTTACTGTAGCTGGTGGACAACTATCAGTAATTACAGGGATACCAAGTTCAGGCAAGTCTGAGTTCATAGATATGATAATGATGAACCTAGCTAAAAAAGAGGGATGGAAATTTGCAGTATGTTCTTTTGAAAATCCACCTGACTTTCATATCGCAAAGTTAGTAGAAAAATATGTAGATAAACCATTTTTCTCAGGGGCTACCAAAAGAATGAATGAGGATGAGAGGGATAACGCCTTAAGATTTATTGAGGAACACTTCATGTTCATTGATTACACCAATGGGGAATCAGCTACCATAGATAGCATACTTGAGAAAAGCATAGGTGCTGTAAGGCAAATGGGAGTAAGGGGATTAGTCATTGACCCATACAATTATATTGAAATGGATAAGTCCACTAGCGAGACTGATAGCATTTCTAATATGCTAACTAAAGTATCTCAGTTTGCTAAAGCACATGACATCCATGTATTTTTTATAAGTCATCCAACAAAAATGTATCCTGATACCAATGGCAAGATACCTGTACCAACAGGGTATTCAATCTCAGGTTCAGCATCATGGTTTGCAAAAGCTGATATGGGAATTACAGTTCAAAGAGGTGAGGCTACTGATGTAGATATTCATGTATGGAAATGTAGGTTTAAGTGGATAGGGAAACAGGGGATAGCTAGACTTGAGTATTATCCACCAACAGGCGTATACTCAGAACAGACTATAGATGATGTGGATAATTATGATTGGACATTTTAACGCTACAGATTTAGGAAACAAATACTTTCACGATAAACATGATTGTGAAATTCAAGACTTAGGTAATGGATACTTAAGATGCAAGAACAACACCCAGCTTTTAATTGATAGATTATTTATTAACAAGTTAATAGATAGCGATCAACACCAAGCTGGTGAATATGTGCTGGAAGTAGCATCAAGATCAGGAATATTTACATCATCTATCAAGCTAAGTTCCATGCCTCAAAACAACTCTCAACCCAGCTTTGCATCACATAAGTCTATGAAAGCCTTGATGCTAAAGCAAATCACAAAATATTTTAAAAATTCTGCACAGCAGGGGGTACTTTCTAATTTTGTAATTGATGTTGTTTGTTTTGAAAAACCGATAAACAAGCGATCAGATTTACACCTCTTAAAATTGGGGCTAGATATAATATCCAATCACTTGTATCAGTCAAAGAGTAATAACTCTAAGGATTGCTGTTCTCATGCTGTTCAATCTGTTGTTCAAGCATGAAAACAATCTGAGAGGATAGACTTCTCCTCTCTTTGTCTGCAACCACTTGAATCTTAGCCCTGAGATTATCAGGCATCCTAGTCGTTACATAATTCTTTGTTGGTTTTGGTTCTTTAAAAGTAAAATCAGTCATTTTGATCTCCTATTTCAATAAATACTTCTGTGCCACATTTCGACACTACTTGTCTTATTGCATTAAGCACACCTATTTTGGTTAAATTAAATATGATGGGTTCTTGTACCACCAATTCTTTTTCATTTGCTACTCTCAACATTTTCTTTTTGCTAGTAAAAAGCCAAGTGCTTTCATCTTCATACGATTCATCTATTGCTACATATAATTTCATAACATCTCCTAATGTATTGTTCTATCTAAATTTAAGGACAACTTCATCTGCTCTCTATATCCTCTATGGAAAGCTGTATAAGTTCCATCATCCTCTTTGTGTAATATCTCAAAGAAAGCCTCAAGGTTTTCATCCTCAGGTACTTCAAGCGAAACTTTATCTCCACACTCAGCACAAACAATGTCCTCTACTGAGGTAAATTCAAAGTGTCTATGTTCACATTTTTTCTTCATGCACATACTCCATCTCAGGTTTAAAATCTTTTGAATCCACATAATCTTTAATGGTTCTTTTCATTTCTTTTTCTGTGGGGTAATTGTCAAAGACTACTTCTACTATTACTTTGATTGGCTGGTTCATTTGTTTTCTCCTAAATAATATTGAATGGTATCTAATACATTTTCACTACTTCTATAGTAAGGACTTTTGTTATCCCAATGTTGACCATGATAAATTTTCCAATTCATTGTTTCACTAACCTTGTTTACTTCAAAAGGCTGAGGCAACTTATCTTTATAAGAATTTAATCTGTATTCAAAATCAGGACTGCTGGAAAGTTCTTCTAATTTTTTTTGACATTGTGCGTTATCTCCATAATTAGCTATGACGACAAAATCAGATACAGCTTTTCTCTTAACACACCTATCATTCAAAAAGATAAACCAATAGATATTAGAAAACTCTACAGCATCTCCTCTTAGTAAACTAAAAGGCATAGGAGTATTTCCATGATACGCCTCTAAGCCATTCACTTTGATAGGCACACCAAAAGTTTTATACAAACTATCATAAGATGTATGTAAATCTATACATCCACCCATAGATTGTTGAGGCATCTTGTACCAAAATGTATCCCATTTATCATTATAATCCATGCTGTTTACTTGAGAAAAATCTGCATACTTTTTAAAGCCTAGACTCACATGGGTATCAAAAGCATTTTTGTATTCAACTTTTTTTCTTTTGCTTACACTCATAGGGATGCTCTCTCAGTTATGACTTCAAGATTGTATCCATTCTTCTTGAGAATCTTTATTTGATGTGGCACTAAAGTTTTAGTACCTGTTAGTTCAGTAATCATTTTTGATGTATCACAGGCTGGATAAATTAAATCATTGCCATATACATTTTTTACCATTACTTGTAATTCTTTTTTCATAGTTCATGCACCTCATTTTTATCATGCGTATCTTCAACCCAAACATCTTGACCAAGAGAATCATTAAATTTTAAATACTTAGGTATCCCAGCTTGTCTATCAGGATACAAAGCATCTAAATTATTTTGATTAACATCAACCAATTTGTTAAATAGTTTTACTAACTCCCAATCACAATCACTCATATCATCAAAGTCTTTTGTTGATCTATCTATTTGTGTATAGATGTCATTGCAAATACTAATGATATTCTTTGTTGCACTCTCTAAAAGTTCTGTATTTCTATTCATTGCTTTACTCCTGTTGGCGTACCAACCATATGTGATTTAATTCCTTTATTGATAAGCCTCAAGACTTTACCTTTAGCTACATCAAAATCAGGGGTTCTCATAACTACCCTGTAGTCATTGCCTACTTCTTGTTTGACTTCATAAATCAAACTCTCTTTTACATTTTCCATATCTTTACCTTTAAATATTAATCAGTTAATAATTACAATCACACCAGCTTTTCATCACTTATAAAAAACTTAACATGAACAAAGCCACCTTGCATTGATGAGATTGCGTACTTAAATTTGCAAGTCTCCAACCATTCAATAAATTCTTTTATGTTTTCTGTTTGAATGTTTGCACTCATAATTTTCTCCTATAAAAAAATTGCTGGTCTATTTCTAAACCAGCAACTATTGTTAATCAACCTCAACCACCTCTCCAAACTTGAAGTATTTGGAAGTGCCTGTAGTAGCCCAAAATACAGGGTAATCAGGCTCATACTTCTCATCTGTATATCCATAGCCATCTGTGAGATAAACAAGAGAATCAATCTCATTGTCTAACTCTTTGTCTATGTATTTGAATACAGGCTCAAAGTCTGTACCACCACCACGATAGTATTCAAGTTCTACTTCTTCACCTTGCTCAAAGACATCAACTTTTCTTACAGCATTATCACAATAAATAATTATGTTTTTGCCTACATTCAATGTGGCATTTACTGTGTTGATAATATCTGTATAAACAGCTTTTTCTTCTTCTTCTACTGAGCCTGAAACATCCCAGCCCCAGCACAAAGTAAGTAAAGGCTCATGTTCAACACTAGGCAAATACATATTTTGATATATGAATCTGCGATTAGCCCTGTTGAAGTTATAATCAGAAGTAGTATGTTGAGATACTACAAGATCACATAAGACCTCATTCCATGCTACAGATTGAGTTTTTACAGAATTGATCATGCTTTTGAAAGCATCTCCATTTTGACCAATATTTTTAGCTGATTGCTCTGCCTGTATAACATCAAGGGTTACTTGTTGTTCAAGTTCCTTGATCTCAACCTCAGTCAATGCTTTGCCTGTTTGCTCATTAACAGCATCAATGACTTCACCAGCACATGAGATGTTAGCGTGTTGCTCTTTGAGTTCAGCATCATTGTAAATAAGGCTGTAAATCTTCTCTGTACTCATTCCAGCATAATCAGGATTGAACAAAGCACCCTCAGGCAAAGTGAATCCACCCTCTTTGGCAACTGCATTGATTACATAATCTCCAGCAACATTCCAAAAATGCTTGTCTCTTTTGCCACGCCTGAGATGATGCTTGAATACAACATGAAGTACCTCATGCACTTGAACCCCAACAATTTCTTTATGAGTTAGAGTGTCCACAAAATCCTTGTTGTAATAGATTTTAGAACCATCTGTAGCCATAGTATCAACTTGATCAGTTTCCACTAACTCAAGATGCATCACTAGTTTGCCAAAAAAGTGATGCTTGATTAGTAGTTCTGACCTAGCTTTTTTCATGGGTTTATAGATTTCCATTAGTCCACCCATCCTGATAACTCCTCTAAGATTTTATCTGAGGCATCTGCAACTTCTTTTGCTTTGTCCTTATCTTCTCTTAGAGTTTTAGCATCAACATCTGTATTGTGAAATACATCCATCAATGATTGATGTGCTTGATGAATCTGTGAATCTCCATCAATGTTCAAGGCTGGTAAGACATCACAAAGATCAATCACTTTATCTAAAGTAGAATCTCTGAATGTTTCTCCAGCTTTGATCTTCTCTGAGAAATGACCAAGAACGCCATTGACCTTATCAATTACAGAGCCTGTAATCTCTTTGATCTTAGCATCCTCTTGAGCCTTGCCATTCGCTTTGAGTTCCTCAATCTCATCTGAGGATAGGTTCACACGAATATCATCTGTAGATGGAACAGGGTTCTTTATGACTTCACATGAGAAACAATCTTCAATCTCATTAGGATGAGGAAAATCACTTTCATTGAATGTAGAGCCAAACTGCACCCTTGCATCATCAATAATATCAGGATACTCAGATAAGAATTGTTTTACCAATGCCTCTCTCTCATCCCTGTACTCAGCAAACCTTTTCTCAAACCTATCTTTTGCATCAATAGGTAAGAGATAGTTTCCATTGTTATCCCATGCATGACAAAAGCCCCTGTATCCAGCCCCTGAATAAATGCAATCAGTTCTGATCAAGCCATCAATCTTCTTGATAGCTTTCAAGGTGGCATTTTTCGTTAGCTTTTTTGATACAGAATATAGACTTGAATCAGTAGAATGATTATCGCTGATTTCTTCTGCTAAAGACTTATCAGTTTTAGTACCACCCCATTTTTTCAACTCCACTTTTACAAGCATAGCCTTTTCATTTAACTTTCCCATAAGTACTCCTATGTATTAAATGGTTAATATTTATATAGGGGCATATAGCCCCTATACCCTTAGAGAGTGAGTTCTTGATGCTTAACATCAAAGTCAATGTAAGCCTTAGTCTTTTTCAGATCAGGATTACCAATGACTGCATCACTCATACACAAAATTGCAAACTCATCAGGCAAAGTATCTAAGAATTTCATAAATTTCTTTATGTTATCTTTAGTCATTTTCCTAGCGATAATGCTACATACTGCGTACATAACTGCTGGGTCGTTATCAAGATCAATAGCCTCAGGGTTATTGATAATTTGATCTACTGAGGGCAATGATCTACAGGTTCTTAAGAACCCAATCAATTCTGCACTTACACCCTCACCAACAGTTCCAGCTAATAGTTCCTGTTCAATATCTGAATCAGGGCTAGTAGCCATTATTCTTGATGCATATTCCCATGATCGAGGCGTAGCCTGTACTTGAGCCTTAGTATCAAACACAAACAAATTCTCAGGTCGATAACGAATGTAAGCGATAACCTCAGGGATTACACGCCCACTCTCTTTAGCCCAATCTACCCACTCATCAGCATCAACATCAAGATTCAAGTGAATGAATCTATCTCCTAACGCTGTATTCACACGATTAGCACCAGCCCTATCTTGAATACGATTTCCAGCCCCTACAATTACTGTAGAATCAGGAAGTGTGTATTCTCCTAGTTTTCTATCTTTAACTAGCTGGAACAAGGCGTTTTGAACGCTTGGGCTACCATGTGGCAACTCATCCAAAAACAATAAAGTCTTTGGCTCATCCTCTGTAGGTAAAAATACAGGTGGATTCCATTTAGTTACTCCATCCTCAACTGAGGGAACGCCTCTCAAGTCAACAGGGTCGAGCAACGCCACTCTCACATCTCTCACTTGATAGCCTAGAGATTCTCCAACTGAATGAATCATCTCTGATTTACCAATTCCAACACCACCCCAAACAAAGCTGGGCTGGGATATTGAAATGAGAGTGGAAAGCGATTTCATCATCTGTTTTGCTTTCATATTTTTTACACTCCATATGCGAAACATTAATAAAATTGAATATGATTGTTTCGAGGTTTCTTATTCAAGCATGGATACCATTTCCATACGACAATCATTGTTAAGGCTTACACCTATAGGGTTTAGAAAAATAAAAAAATAAATCCCCCCTGTAAACTTTGAAAAAAAATTTTTAAGATTACTTTAGAATCAGGAGTTAGAAGTGGCTAGTTTTGTAAAAGGAGTGATGAGTGGAAACTAGCCAAACCACGAATATTAATCAGTTAATACTTAGTCATATCTCAGAAAATCAAGATGATCATCATCTTTAACAATATGAATATCAAAGTCTTTGATGGGTAAATCTACATCTTGAGATATTTCATACCACTCTGCAAAATCATTGAATGCATCTACTTTAGTTTTTACATGAGATTCATCAACCACACCCATTACAGGCTGATCAGGATAACCACGATACCATCTGAAATCCTCAGGATTACCATGTTTACGCTTACTCTTAACAAAATATCTCATATCACTTAACTCCCATTACTACTATTGCGTACATCCATGCACTAAGAATGAAAATCAGAAAAAATTGAATCAAATAAAAATCACTATTTTTTCTCCATTCACGCTTGGCTCTGTTATACCAATTATTTCTTTTAGATTTATACATTCGCACACTCCTGAGCCATTAGGCTAGATATAGCCTTATCCATAGCTTTTTCAAAAGCTATTTTCATGGCTGGATTAGTTTCTTTTTTAGAAACGATTAAAGGTTTTTTATTTTTATTCGCATACACCTTAAGCGAATTTGAATCGTATATTTTTTTCATAATTACTCCATAAAATAATGAAAATTTTGTGTTGATGCACACCTCATAAAAGGGAGTTTTATCAGGCTAGGGATACCCCTAATTAAGTGATTTCGTATTGTTTCAAATACTCCTCAGAACACTCAGACTAGTCCTCAAAAGACCATTGAATATTGGCATCTTTAGACATTTTTGAACCAGCTTTATCTTGTATTGAATTTAACAGCCAATAAGCATCTGTTTCTATCCAATTACTAACTTCGCATGATTGATAATTAAGGCATCTCACCATGTTATAAATATCATCTGCATTTAGATCACAGCTACCTATACCACTCAGCAAACTCACAGAAACGCCATCTGTAGAATACTTGAGGATACTTTTACATTTATCATCATAGCCCTCATATTCAACCTCAGCTTGTTCTCCATACCTTGCCACAAGGCTTTGTATGTTCGCTAGAGATAATATTTCAATCAAACTCTCTGCATCACAATCAATTTCTTTTTTAGTGATCTGATTGTATACATGGCTCAAATCCCCTTGTTGGGGGCATTTAGCCCACTTAACGATCTCAACAATATGTTGAGGTGATACTAGATATGCACTCATTATTTCACCTCACTTTTTTCAAGTTTATCTTCAAGCAAATCAATTCTTAAATCTGCTTTTGTTATTTCTTGATCAATGATTTTAGCCTTGTTATAAATTGCAATTTCACAATCTACTAAAGGCACACGAATATCATCTCCTAAGGTTTTTGTAACCTCAAGAGCCTGATTTATCAGGGTTATTGCCCTGACTAATTTTTCTACTTGTTTCATATTTACACTCCATAAATATTGTTTCTTGAACCCCATTAATTCAGGATTCTCATTCAGGCTGTTAATTCAGCGACAATAAAAAGAGGGGCTAAAAAGCCCCTCTATGAATAGGTTAAGTATTAAAGATAAACAGTAATAGCCCATGAGGAATAATCCTCATACTCATAACCTTTTAGACCAAATACTTCCTCAAAAAACTCATAATCTGTGTCCTCATAATACTCAGAATATATGTTGTTCACGAAGTCATAAACAAAGCCACCATCAAAACAAATGGTTACCTGATTTTTCATCTGCTCACCTGTAGATAAACAGGAAGTCTTGAGGCAATAAGAATTTTTTGAAAAATCAATAGGTCTTAAAGCATAATTCTCATTGTTTTTATCCCACCATTTCTTAAATGATTCATCAATATGCTTTATGGTTTTCTCAACTTTTTTTCCTAAGACAATTTCACCATCAGCTAAAAATTTACTAAAGTATTTATTTCTCATTATTTGACCTCACTTGTTATTGTTGATTGAATTTTATTGAATTGCTCTAAAGCATTTTTGCTCTTGAGCATTGATTCATACTTAGACCAAGATGCATTAAATAATTTTTCTGCATCATCATCATTTTTGAATCCATAGTCAGTAGCAAATTCCATACAGGATGAATAAGTAACTGTATCTACATCTATATCAAATAGATTTTTTGCTATCTCATCAGGCGTATTTCCAAGATATACAGTATCTTTTCTATTCACTATGCATTCAAGCCCCAACGCATCAGATGACCAAGTTTCAAGCCCTTTATCAGATGGGGATAAAAATATATTGTTTTCCATATTTCACTCCTAAAATATAAATTGTTTCTGATTTCATGCTTTCGCAATCTTCAGGCTGGACAACACATCCAACTATCAGAAAAAAACAAATCAATGTTAGGGATTTTCTCACTACACGCTACCCAACTAGCCCCTGAGGAAAAGTAACTACACCATGAGAATTAGCACTATGAGTTTGCTAGGCTCATCTAAAACATCATTTTTCCAGCAAGTATTAGCTGTTCTTTTTTAACTGTGGTTTGTACTCAGAGGGGAATAAAAGTCTTGTTTAGACCAATACCAGCACTAACACAGCCCTGAATAAACGCCCAAAAGTATTGAAACTCGGATTTTGCGAGATGAGGATTTTCAGGTTACCTCGTATTCGTAGCGTTGAACCCCAATACCCCTGACTGCTCAAGGCAATCAAAATCGTAGCCATTCGTTGCGAGGGCTACTTTGGGAAACAACTGAATGTCTCTCTAGGTGGTGGTCGAAAAAGGGGGCTAAAAAACCGACAATTCCCAAACACAAGACACACGATACAGGAATACCCCACAAATGCAAGTAATTAAATGATATTAATTTTCCCCCAATGTTCTATACCCATGCTTGTGTCGTGAACGAAGTGAACATAAAATGAATACTAGAAAGGCATTAAGAGATAGTACCTACTCACATATACCTAGAGAACAGTACTAAAATTAATTTTAAATATTATTAGGTTAATAGATAAATATGAGCAAAGACAAAGACAATAGTAAGGACAAAGTAAGAAACATATCAGGGCTAACACCTAAGCAAGAAAAATTTGTACAAGGGATACTCTCAGGGCTATCAGGAAGTGATGCTTATAGAAACGCATACGATTGCTCTAAGATGAAAGACAACAGCATACACAGAGAATCAAGCGTTCTTATGAGCAACCCCAAGATCACCACAAGGTTAAAGGCTGGATACAAGAGATTAGAGGATAGTTCTATAACCTCAGCTATCTCTCTCAGGCGTATGGTTACAGAGCAGTTAGTCAAAGAGGCTAAGGATACAGACAATAACGAATCATCACGCATCAGAGCATTAGAATTGATAGGCAAGATTTCAGAGGTAGCTTTATTTACTGATAGAGTAGAGACTAGCACCAATGATAAGACTAGTGCAGAGATCAAGCTGGAGTTAGAGGAAAAGATACAGCAGATGTTCGGCACACAGCATTAATGTATGATAGTCAGTACCCACTATCGTTAAAAGCCCCTATTAATAACCCCACCCACCCCCACCCCAGCTATTAAAAAAATCGTGTGGCGTGGGTATACACACTGTTTTACGCAAATAATTTCAAATTTTTCATAATCCATAGGGGGGGTATGTTTTTTTTTCGACTAGCTTTTGTTTAGGTCTTAATATAGAATGTTCGTATAATGTTCTTAAGGTACCATATAGCATGGGGGTATATATTTTATGACAGAGAAACAATCTAAGCTGTTACTAGCAATAGAAAGCCATTGGGATCAATTCAGTTGTGGACCATCACTAGACTCACTAGCAGATGCTCTAGGGCTATCTTCAAAGAGCACAGTTCATGCAATGATTAAGAGATTAGAAGAAGGTGGCTGGGTAACCATGCAACCGAATAGATGGCGTACTGTAATGAGTACCAGAAACAACCCAATAAAAAAGTTTCAGAATACTATTGACGAACAAGTGAAGATGTGAAAGTATGCATATAATGGGTAGAGCTATCGCTAGAATAAAACTAGCTAGTATTAAACTAGTTTATTTTAAATCTAGTTATTTAATAACACCTAGTATTAAACTAGGAGAGTTTCGTGGCATCCTTAAAACTTATCTTTACACTCTTATTCAGAGAACTCCATACTCTGTTTATTTTTTGGGTGCCACAATTTGAACATTGACTTAAGCAAACTAGATCAGCTACCTAAAGAACAGCAAGATATTTTGCTTGATCTTGTTAGCCAATACGAACAAACAAAAAACCAAGAAGAAGCTGGAGAAGATTTTTTATCTTTTGTTAAGCAGATGTGGATTGCTTTTATTGAAGGCTATCATCATAAGATTATGTCTGATGCTTTCAACAGAGTTAAAGATGGCAAGTTAAAACGATTGATTATCAATATGCCACCCAGACATACCAAGTCTGAGTTTGCATCTTACCTATTACCTGCATGGTTCTTAGGTTGTTTCCCAGATAAAAAAATTATCCAAGTAGCCCATACTGCAGAGTTGGCTGTTGGATTTGGTAGGAAGGTAAGAAACCTTGTAGGTTCAGAAGATTATAAAAAAGTATTCCCTGATGTTGGATTGCAGTCAGACAGTAAGGCTGCTGGTCGTTGGAATACAAACAAAGGCGGAGACTACTTCGCTATAGGTATAGGTGGTGCAGTTACTGGTAAAGGTGCTGATCTACTCATTATAGACGATCCTCACTCAGAGCAAGAAGGACAAAGCAATGATCCCTCTGTCTTTGATAAAGTCTATGAATACTATACATCTGGTCCTCGTCAGCGTCTGCAGCCCGGTGGTGCGATCATTATCGTAATGACAAGATGGCACAAGCGTGATCTGACGGGGCAGATTCTTAAATCATCTACGCAAAGAGATGGCTCAGATGAATGGGAAGTTATAGAGTTTCCTGCTATCTTGCCCTCAGGTAAAAGCCTTTGGCAAGAGTTTTGGGATATAAAAGAATTAGAAAAGCTAAGAGCAGAACTGCCAGTAGCTAAATGGTCTGCTCAATACCAACAAGACCCTACATCAGAAGGGGCTGCTATTATCAAACGAGAGTGGTGGCAAGAATGGGATGCTGAGTATCCACCTGAGTGCGATTTTATTATACAGTCATGGGATACTGCATTTTTAAAAACACAGCGTTCTGACTTCTCTGCGTGTACCACATGGGGTGTTTTCTATAAACCAGACGATGATGGTATTACACAACCACAAGTTATATTATTGGATGCTCACAAAGAAAGACTAGAGTTTCCAGATTTAAAAAAGAAAGCTTTTGAAATGTACAATGAATGGCAACCCGATGCTTTTATCGTTGAAGGTAAAGCTGCTGGTATGCCATTGATATTTGAATTGAGACAAATGGGTATACCTGTGTCAGAATATACTCCAAGCAGAGGTAATGATAAGATAGCTAGGGTTAATGCTGTAGCTGATCTATTTGCATCTGGTATTGTTTGGGCACCTGATAGAAGATTCGCAGAAGAAGTAATAGAAGAATTTGCTGCGTTTCCTGCAGGTGAGCATGACGATTTAGTTGATTCAGCAACCCAAGCTTTAATTAGATTTAGACAAGGTGGATTCATACCCTTATCTTCAGACGAAGAAGAAGAATACTTTCCACCAAGAGAAGCAAATTATTATTAATGAAAATTTATATTACATCTTTTATCCATGATGGCAAAGAATATGAAGGACCAAATATTCATGCTGATTCATTTGATTCTGCTAGTATTATGGCAGAAGGACAAGGTTTAAAAGTATGTGGTGAACTTACAGAAATATTGCAAGACACTACAGACGAAGACCTAGATAATAAAAGATTACATTAGGAGATTAGATGGCAGAGAAACCATTACAGACCCCAGAAAAAATTGTTGAAGATTCTCCTTTAGAAGTTGTAGTAACTAATCCAGATGAGGTTGCACTATTAACTGAAGATGGTGGCATGATTATTGATTTTGAAGAAGGTGCTGAGTTCGGCACAGAAAGCTTTGATGATAATATTGCAGAGTTCATGGATGAATCAGACCTTGAATCATTAGCAAACGAACTTGTGGGTTATTACAATTCAGACAAAGAATCCAGAAAAGATTGGGAAGAAACCTACACAAAAGGTTTAGATCAATTAGGATTAAAGATTGAAGATAGAACTTTGCCTTGGCAGGGTGCTTGTGGTGTATTCCATCCATTGCTAACTGAATCAGTTGTAAGATTTCAAGCTGAAACTATCACAGAGTTATTTCCAGCTAAAGGACCTGTTGATACTAAAATTGTTTCAGATATAGATCAAGAAACTCAAGATCAATCTTCTAGAGTTAAAGATTATCTTAACTACTTGCTTACAGATAAGATGAGTGAGTACAGAACAGAAACTGAAAAAATGCTATTTAACCTGCCATTGGCTGGTTCTGCATTTAGAAAAATTTATTATGATCCAGCATTAGAAAGACCAGCAAGTATGTTTGTACCTGCTGAAGACTTTGTAGTTAGCTATGGTGCATCTGATCTTAGCACTTGTGATAGATCAACTCATGTAATGAAAAAAAGCACGAATGATATTCGTAAGCTACAAGTTATAGGCTTTTACAGAGATGTAGAACTACAAACACCATCTGCAGATTACTCTGATATACAAAGCAAGTATGATGAATTAACAGGCGATAGATCGTCTTATGACTTTGATCAAAGGCATATATTACTTGAAATGCAGATTGATCTAGACTTAGAAGGCTTTGAAGATAGAAAAGATGGAGAGCCTACAGGCATAGCATTACCTTATGTAATTACACTTGATTATCAATCAGGAACTATTTTATCTATAAGAAGAAATTTTTTAGAAGATGATCCTTTAAAGAAAAGAAGACAACACTATGTACACTATCAATACCTACCCGGCATGGGATTTTATGGTTTTGGTTTAGTGCATTTGATTGGTGGTATAGCTAAATCAGCTACCAGTTTACTTAGACAATTAGTAGATGCAGGAACTCTTTCTAATCTACCCGGTGGTTTAAAATCTAGAGGATTAAGAATTAAAGGGGATGATACTCCTATTATGCCCGGTGAGTTTAGAGATGTAGATGTGCCTGGTGGTGCTATTAAAGATAACATTACATTCTTACCATACAAAGAACCATCAGGAACTTTGTATCAGTTACTACAAAACCTAGTAGAAGAAGGCAGAAGATTTGCATCATTAGCAGATATGAAAGTATCTGACATGAACAACCAAGCACCTGTTGGAACTACACTTGCTTTATTAGAAAGATCGTTAAAGGTTATAGGATCAGTACAATCAAGGATTCATAACTCTATGAAACATGAGTTACGAATATTATCTAGAATAATTTTTGATTATGGTCCAACTGAATATCCATACAATATTAAAGGCAAAGAATTAATTAAAGAAGATTTTGATGGAAGAATAGATGTAGTGCCTGTTTCTGATCCAAATGCAGCAACTAAAGCACAAAGAATTATGCAATATCAAGCTGCGTTACAACTATCACAACAAGCACCACAAATGTACAACATGGAAGAATTGCATAGACAAATGCTTGATGTATTAGGTATTAAAGATGCAGATAAGATTGTTCCATTAAAATCAGAGATATTACCTACAGACCCTGTGTCAGAAAATATGAACTTACTAAACAGCAAACCTGTTAAAGCCTTTATGTATCAGGATCATGAGGCACATATTAAAGTACACATGGCTGCTATGAGTGATCCGAAGATGAGAGAAATGGTAGGGCAAAGCCCAAATGCTAATTCTATACTTGCAGCCTTTACTGCACATATTACAGAACACATAGCGTTTCAATATAGAAAAGAAATTGAAAAACAAATGGGTGCTCCATTGCCACCACCTGATGAGCCATTGCCAGAAGATATTGAATTGCGTTTATCTGAGTTGGTATCACAAGCTGCTGAAAGAGTATTAGCAGATAGTCAAGCTGAAGAAAGACAGAAAGAAGTACAAGAAAAACTAGAAGACCCTGTAATTCAGCAAAGAGAAAAAGAACTTGAGATAAGAGCATCAGAAGTACAAAGAAAAATGCAAACAGATGCAGAGAAGATTGCAGCAGATTTACAGAAGTCAAAAGCAAATCAAGAGATTGAAAAAGAAAGAATTGCATCACAAGAAAGAATTGCTGGTGCAAAAATTGGATTTGATGCTGCAAGTGATAATGCAAAATTGTCTAGCAAAGAAACTTTAGAAGGTGTTAAGATAGGAAAAGAAATTGTAGAAACACTTTTTGATGATAAAAAATAATGAGTGCATCACAAGAAAATATAGTTGAAGCGTTACAAAAAAAAATAAGAGAACGCATGAACGAACACGCAGACCACTTGAGTACAGGTGGCTGTCAGAATTTTGAAGAATACAGACACATGACAGGTATTGTGGCTGGATTAGCATTAGTAGAAAGAGATATACTCGATCTATTAGAAATAGCAACACGCCAATAATGGTGCAAGGACCTAGACCTTAATCTAGAGCAAGGAGATAAAATGACAAAACCTGCAAAAGAAATAAAAAATAAAGACGAAGAAATTCGCAAAGCAAAACAACTACCTGTACCTAAAGGGTACAAACTATTGATAGCTTTACCAGAAATAGAAGAAACAACTAAAGGTGGCATTATAAAAGCCAGTCAAACAATGAAAGTCGAAGAAGTAGGCTCAATTTGTGGTTTCGTTATTACTATGGGTGAAGACTGTTATCAAGACGAAAAAAGATTTCCAAATGGTCCTTACTGCAAAGAAGGTGATTGGATTATCATGCGTTCTTATTCAGGCACAAGATTTAAAGTGCATGGCAAAGAATTTCGTTTAATCAATGACGATAGCGTAGAAGCTGTTGTTGAAGACCCAAGAGGCATAGTTAAGGTAGTATAATGACAGAACAAAATCAAACCGCAAATCAAGAAGTTACATCTGATGAATTGGTTACTGAAACAATTCAACCAGAACAAACTACAAATGAAGATAAATTTTTTGGTGTTAAAACAACTATTGGAAAAACACCTGAAGATAGATTAGCTGAAAAACCAAAAGAATCTCAAGAAACTGACGAATTAGAAATTGAAGTTATTGATGATAGACCACCAGAAGATAGAAAACCCGCAAGAGTAAAAACTTCTGATGATAAAGATGATATTGAATCTGAAATTGAAGGTGTAGATGAGCAGGTTAAAAAAAGAATTAACAGACTCAAATATGAATTTCATGAAGAAAGAAGGGCTAAAGAAGCTACAGAAAAAGTTAGAGAAGAAGCTATAGCTTATGCTCAACAGATTCAAGAAGAAAATAAAAGATTATCAGCTTTAATAAATAAAGGTGAAGAAGCTTTATTAGGGCAAATATCTGCTAAAGCACAATCTGAATTAGAAAGAGCAAAAGCAGAATTTAAAGAAGCCTATGAAAGTGGCAACAGCGAAAAGATGTTAGCGGCTAATGAAACAATATTAAATTCATCAGTTGATCTTAAATCAGCAAATGAAAAAATTAATTATTACGAACAACAAAAACAAATACAGGCACAACAACCTGTAGCACCACAGCAAAATGTTGCACAACAATTTGCACCACCCGACCCAAAAGGTGTAAAGTGGTTACAAGACAATAAATGGTTTGGTAATCCAGAGCATAAAGACTTAACAGGTTTTGCATATGGATTACATGAAACATTAATTAAAGATGAAAATATTCTTCCTACAAGTGATGAGTATTATCAACAAGTAGATATTAGAATGCGTAAAGCATTCCCAGATTTTTTTGGAACTGAAAACCAAGCTGAGGACACCATCGAAACAGATGTTGTTGAAACTGCGAGTTCTAAAAAACCATCGAGTGTGGTAGCACCGGCAACCAGAAATAATGGTGCTATGCCTCGCAAAGTGCAGTTAACAGCAACTCAAGTCAACCTCGCAAGGCGACTTGGGTTAACACCAGAGCAATATGCCAAGCAATTAGCAAAGGAGAGCAGAAATGTCTGAAGAAAAAAATATTGAAGTAACTGAAGAAGTTACTAGAGCAGCAAGAGAAGCAGAATCTAGAGAAGTTCAAGCTAGACCAAAAACTAGCTGGGAACCACAATCTAAATTACCAAAGCCCGATCACCAAGAAGGCTGGGTATTTAGATGGGTAGCTACAAGTATTCTAGGTCAACCTAACAATGTAAATGTATCTGCAAAATTTAGAGAAGGATGGGAACCTGTGAAAGCAGAAGATCACCCTGAACTAAACATGATCTCAGATCATGGCTCAGAATGGGCTGATAAAGGTAATTTAGAAGTTGGTGGACTATTGTTGTGCAAGGCTCCAAAAGAGACTATGGCAGCAAGAGATGAATATTTTAGGCAACAAGCCCAGAACCAAATGGATGCTGTGGACAATAACTACTTAAAGGAAAATGATCCTCGTATGCCTCTATTAAAACCAGAACGCAAAACAAGGACTACCTTTGGCGGTGGCTCTAAATCATAATATTTTTTTGAGCTGCTTTTTATAACTTTATTTAAAGGAAATAGATATGTCAGCAACAGCGACACCAATGGGTGCTGAACCAGTCGGAACTTTAAGTGCTAGTGGCTCCTATACAGGAAAAGTTAGACACTATAAAATTGCGTCTAATGACAGTACCGCAATATTCTATGGAGATTTTGTAAAAATGACATCTGCTGGTGTAGTAACACTAGACAATGGCACAACTTCATTAACTCCAATAGGCGTATTCATGGGATGTTCTTATACAGACCCGAATACAAATCAATTGACATTTTCTCAATTTTACCCAGCTTCGACAGTAGCTAGTGATATTGATGCATATGTCTTAAACGACCCTTTTGTTGAAATGAGAATGCAAGGTGATGCAACCTTGGCTCAAACAGCATTAGGAAATAATGCAGCAGTTGTTCAAACTGCTGGTAGTACTTCTATTGGAAGAAGCAGAAACGCTTTTGATTCTTCTACTATTGCTACTACAGCCACCTTACCTGTAAAACTTATTGAGTTCGTTGAAGGACCTGATAGTGCAGTAGGTGATGCATATACAGATGTAATTGTTATGTTCAATGTTGGACATCAATTATTAAATACAACCGGAATTTAATCCTTAGGAGGATAATATTATGGCAATATCACGCCCACAAATGATGAAAGAACTCCTACCCGGATTGAATGCTTTATTCGGTTTGGAGTACAACAAGTATGACGATGAGCATACTATGATCTACGAAACTGAATCTTCTGATCGTTCATTCGAAGAAGAAGTACAGTTAAGTGGATTCGGTCAAGCTACTGTAAAAGGAGAAGGCTCCGCTATTAATTATGATAGTGCTCAAGAGAGTTTTACAGCTAGATATAACCACGAAACTATTGCACTTGGCTTTGCAATTACAGAAGAAGCAATCGAAGATAATCTTTACGATTCTTTATCTGCTAGATATACCAAAGCATTAGCAAGAGCAATGGCTTATACTAAGCAAGTAAAAGCAGCATTTCCACTAAATAATGGATTTACCAATTCATTCCAAAGTGGCGATGGCATTAACTTATTTAGTGCAAGTGGTGATGGAGTAACTGGCGGAGATGGACACCTTCTTGTAGATGGTGGAAAGAACGACAATAGACCATCAACTGGTGCTGATCTTAATGAAACATCTTTAGAAGATGCAATCATTAATATCGCAGCTTTTAAAGACCAAAGAGGTCTGCTTATCGCAGCTAAACCTAAAAGACTAATTGTTCCACCAGCTTTACAGTTTGTGGCTACTCGTCTTTTAGAATCGCAAGACAGAGTTAGCACAGCAGATAATGATATTAATGCTATTCGTACCAATGGTGCGATACCTGAAGGATATATGGTTAACCATTATCTTACAGATACAAATGCATTCTTTATCATTACTGATGTACCTAACGGTATGAAGCATTTCCAAAGAACAGCTTTGGAAACTTCTATGGATGGCGATTTTGATACTGGTAATGTTCGATATAAATCAAGAGAAAGATATTCCTTTGGAGTTTCTGATCCTCTTGGAATTTATGGATCACCTGGTTCAAGCTAAGAATAGAACTATAAAGGGCAGTTTATCTGCCCTTTCTTTACTCTAGGGAATTTTTAATTTGTCTATCAACTGCCCTAGCAGACTTGCCAAGATGATAGATACTTTCTTTTAGGAGAAAACATGGCGAATACAACTTTTAACGGACCAGTCAGGTCTGAGAATGGCTTTACAGTCATTTCAAAAAATTCAACAACAGGTGCTATTACTACTGAGTTTACTTTAGATGGTGATGGTATGAAGGTTGCACCTGTAGCTTTAACTGATGCAGATACAACACTAACAGCAACAGCAAATGGTGGTCGTACTAATGTAGTTCCAGCTATTACAGGTAATAGAACTCTTACATTACCAAGTCCTGCTGCTGGCGTTTACTTTAAATTTGTTTATGGTGGTGCAGCAGAAGAAACAGAAAACCTTATCATTGATACAGGCTCAGACACTAATTTCTTTTTAGGTGGAATTATACATTTAGATTCTAATGCAGATAATGTTTCTGTTTACGCTGATGGTAACTCAAACTCCATTCTTACTTTAACTGATTTTGGTTTATTTGAAATTAATGTCCTAGCTAAAGATTCAACTAACTGGTACATCTGGGGTAACCAAGAAGGTGCAGATGCTCCAGCATTTACTGACCAATCTTAATAGGAGTAAATTATGGCTGATGCAGTAACTTCACAAACCATTATTGATGGTGAAAGAAATTGTGTTATGAAGTTTACCAATGTCAGCGATGGTACTGGCGAATCCGCAGTAGCTAAAGTAGATGTATCTGCTTTAGCTGCTAACTCAAGAGGAGTTTCTTGCTCTGAAGTAAGAGTTATGCGAATAAGTCATTCTGTTGTTGGTATGTCAGTTCAGTTATTTCTAAACGCTACAAGCAATGTTTTACTTATGGAACTAGCTGAAAGTAGTAATGGACATATGGACTTTAAAGATTTTGGTGGACTTTCAAATAATGCAGGGAGTGGAAAAAATGGAGATATTCTTTTTACCACTAAAGGTCATAGCTCAGGAGATACTTATTCTATTGTTTTAGAAATGGTAAAAGTATATTCTGATTAATGACATATTTAGCTATACCAGATGAAAGTCTGGTATTAAGCTAATTTTAATTAAAGGTATTTATATGTATATTAAAGAAGAAAATGGTTATTTTAATGATGGGCATGAAACCCCTGCATTTCTTATTTGGAAAGGCGAAGTAGGTGGAGAGCTAATAGCTGGACCTATGAAGGAAGCTGAAGCAGATAAAATGATTGCAGAGCTTCAACCTGTAAAGAAAAAACCTAAAGCAAAAAAAGAAGCAGTAAAAAAAACACCTGCTAAAAAAACTAAAAAGGTAAAAAAATGAGTAAAAAAAGTAAATATGGTTCAAAAATGAAAGGTGGTAGAACAGTTAAAAATACCAAGTATTCATCAAAGATGAGTAAAGGTATGACAGTACCAAATTTTCAAGATACAGTAATTAAGAAAATGTTTTCTGGTGGAACAACATCTAGTTTTAGTAGAAATATAAAATTACCTACAGGAATGCAACCAGTTCAACCATCATCATCTTCAAATAAAATGGTAGGACAGCCTAAAACTGTGGGTAAAAATAAACCAAATATACAAAAACCGCCTAAAATTGGAGGTGGAATTAGAAGTGGATTAGCATCTGGTTTAAGTGCAAAAAGAGGAGCAACAAAAAGCTCAAGTGCTCCTAGATCAATTCCAAAAAAACCAAAGAAAAAAACAGGTAGAGGCGATATTTAATAAATTTTTTTATGCCTAGAAAAAAAGAAAATCCTATACGCAAAACCACTAAAGGTAAGGGTGCTAACTATCGCCCTACCAAAAGTGGTGCTGGTATGACCAAGAAAGGTGTAGCTGCATATAGAAGAAAAAATCCCGGTAGTAAGTTAAAAACTGCTGTAACAGGCAAAGTAAAAAAAGGCAGCAAAGCTGCTAAAAGAAGAAAGTCTTATTGTGCAAGATCAGCAGGACAACTAAAAAGAAGTTCAGCTAAAACAAGAAACGATCCTAATTCTAGAATAAGACAAGCAAGAAGAAGGTGGAAGTGTTAATGGCTATATCTAGATCAAACATGAAAAAACAAATTTCTTCTGCTGGTAAAAAGAAAAAAAAAGTTCCACATGGAACAAAAAAAATTAGGAAAAAATAATGGCAACAAGTGGAACTACAGCTTTTAACTTAGACCTATCTGATATTTTAGAAGAAGCACATGAGTTATGTGGTTTAAAAATGAGTTCAGGTTATGATTACAAAACTGCTAGGCGTGGTTTAGATTTATTATTTCTTGAATGGCAAAATAAAGGTCTTAATCTTTTTTCTGTAGAAACAGGAACTCAAACTTTAACTCAAGGAACTTTTAGCTATGATTTATCTAGTAATGTTCTAGAAATTATTGAAGCTTTTATTAGAACAGACTCAGGCGATACAACAAAACAATCAGATCAAACGCTTAGAAGAATATCAGTTAGTGAGTATTCACATATTGCTAACAAGCTTTCACAAGGCAAACCTAGTTTATTTCATTTAGATAAAGGTCATACAAACTCAACTATAAAACTATGGTCTTCTCCTGATGGTGAGGCTACATATACATTAGTTTATTACTACATAAAAAAAATAGAAGACACAGGAACACTTGCAAGTAATACTGCAGCAATACCTACTAGATATTTACCATGTTTAACATATGGACTTGCTTATAACATAGCTTGTAAAAATAACGAAGCATTAGCTAAAGTGCCAATGATTCAACAAAGGTATAATGAATTATGGAATGAAGTTGCTGATGCAGATAGAGAAAGAGCATCTGTAAGATTTGTACCTTTTAATTCATATACTTAAATGTTTAATAAATTATTACAGTTTTATTATAAAATTACTAAAGAACAGTATGAAATAATAGTAGTTGAATATGATAAAGAAGGAAATATGTCTAATACTTTTACAATTCAATTAAAAAAAATAATTAAAATTAATAACACTTTTTTAAAAGGTATAGATATAGAAGGTAATTTATATACTAAATCTTCTGTTAACCCATTTAACTATACTATTAGGAAAATATACTAATGTACGCACAAGGCAAAAAAGCATTAGCAATATGTGATAGATGCGGATTTACATATCGTTTAAAAGATTTACGATATGAAGTACAAAACAAACAAAAAAATGGATTAAAAGTATGTTATGAATGTTTTGATCCAGATCAACCACAGTATGATGTAAACGAACTATCTACTATTGATCCTCAATCATTATATGATCCTAGAGTAGATACAGGAGAAGCAGACTCAAGAAGATTATTTGCATTTGATCCTATTGGTGGTGGTATTACAGAACTAGGATCAAAAACAGTTGGTTTAGATATAACAGGAGAAATTGGAACAATTACTGTTTCTACATAATAAATGACATATTCAGAACTTAAATCTTTAATACAAAATTATTTACAGAATACAGAAAGTACTTTTGTTTCTGATATTCCAAACTTAATTAAACAAGCTGAAGATAGAATATTACAAGCAGTAAAACTTCCTGATTTTAGAAAAAATGTTACAGGAACATTAACTTCAGGAAATCAATATCTTTCTACTCCAAGTGATTTTTTAGATAACTTTTCTTTATCTATAACTAATTCAAATAGTCAAGAATTTTTATTATTTAAAGATGTTAATTTTATAAGAGAAGCATATCCTAATGCTTCAACAACAAGCGTACCAAAACATTATGCTTTGTTTGATGATGCATCATTTATTGTTGGACCAACACCAGATTCATCTTATGTTGTAGAGTTGCATTATTTTTATAAACCTACTTCAATTACTGCAGGAGCAGATTCAGGAACAACATGGTTATCTACAAATGCAACAAATGCATTGTTGTATGGTTGTTTGCTTGAAGGATATATTTATATGAAAGGTGAAGTAGATATGCTTACTGTCTATAATCAAAGATATAATGATGCTATTGCAAGATTAAAAAATCTTGGAGAAGCTGAAAATACAACAGATCAATATAGAGATGATGTGCTAAGAACACAAAGGACATAATGTTTACTGTAGATGTAGAATCAACAATAGGCGATGTAGTTGTAGAAACTACACAAAATAAAGGTTTAAGTCCTGAATATTGGGCTGAAAGAATGGTAAATAAAATTGTTAGTATAAGTGATCATGCTGATCCCATGGTGAAAGCACAAGCACAAGCATTTAAAGAATCTATACAAACAGTTATTTTACTTTACATGAAACAAGCTATAGTAAGTGATAGAGCTACTGTAGCAGGTTTATTAGACAAACAAGGTCATAAAGATATGGCTGATATTATTAGGAGACTGTAATGGCAATTTCACAAGCTATGTGTACATCATTTAAAAAAGAACTTTTAGAAGGAGTGCATAATTTTAAAAACTCAGGTGGTAATACATTTAACTTAGCACTCTATACTAGTAGTGCTTCTTTAGGTGCATCTACAACTGCATACACAACTTCAAATGAAGCATCAGGTACTAACTATACTGCTAAAGGTGCATCACTAACTAGAGTTGATCCTACTACATCAAGCACAACTGCTTTTACTGATTTTGCAGATTTAACATTTTCTAATGCAACAGTTACTGCAAATGGTTGCATGATATTTAATGACAGTGCATCAGGTGATCCAGCAGTATGTATATTAGCTTTTGGTGGTGATAAAACATCAACTGCAGGTGATTTTACAATCCAATTTCCTACAGCAGACGCATCTAACGCAATTATAAGAATAGCTTAATTTAGCTTATGGCTGCTATAACTGGTTGGGGTAGAGGCACTTGGGGTCAAGCTGAGTGGGGAAATCCTTTACCTGTAGAAGTTACTGGAGTAGCTGGTACAAGTGCACTTGGTTCTGAAACTGTAGTTGCAGAAGCTAATGTAACTTTAACTGGTAATGCAGGTACATCTGCATTAGGTAGCGAATCATTAGTAACAAATAATAATTTATCAGTTACAGGTGAAACTGGAACAAGTGCAGTAGGCTCAGTAGCTGTAAATGCAGCAGCAGTAACAGGCGTATCAGCAGTAGCATCAACATTAAATTTAGGTGATGAAAATTTAATTACTAATAACAATCTTAGTGTTACAGGCTTTGCAGGTACATCAGGATTAGGATCAGTTACAGCACAAGCAAATGCAGATATAGATGTAACTGGAAATCAAGGAACAACAGGTTTAACTGGAGTAAATGTTTGGGGATTAATAGATACATCTCAAACACCTAACTACTCAACGATAAGCACTTCACAAACACCTAATTGGAGTGAAGTTGCTTAAAAATTATATTATGATTAACACGAGGAAATAATATGGCAAGTTCATATGTAAACAATTTAAGACTTAATGAAATGGGTACTGGTGATGCCAGTGGTACATGGGGTACAACAACTAATACTAATTTAGAATTAATTGGTGAAGCATTAGGTTTTGGTACAGAAGCTATAACTACTAATGCTGATACACATTCTACTGTAGTAGCAGATGGTGCATCAGACGCTGGTAGAGCTATGTATCTTAAATATACAGGCACACTAGATTCAGCTTGTACTATTACTATAACTCCAAACACTATGAAGCGTATGCAATTTATAGAAAATGGAACAAGTGGTTCTCAAAACATTATTATCTCACAAGGCTCTGGTGCAAACATAACAATTCCAGCAGGAGATACAAAAGCAGTTTATTTAGATGGAGCAGGAAGTGGAGCAGCAGTTGTTGATGCTTTTGCTAGTCTTAATGTTGTAGATTTAAAAATACAAGACGATTTAACATTAACAGATGATCTTATTGTTAATGGTGATATAGACCTAGAAGGTGCTATTGATGTTAATGGTACATCTAACTTAGATGTTGTAGATATTGATGGTGCTGTAGATATGGCTTCAACTTTAACTGTAGCAGGTGTTGTAGATATTACAGACACTACAGATTCTAGTGATGCTACAGGAGATACTGGAGCTTTGCGTACAGAAGGTGGTGCAAGTATAGCTAAGAAACTATATGTAGGTACTGATCTTGATGTCAATGGAACAGCTAATCTTGATGTTGTAGATGTAGATGGTGCAGTTGATATGGCATCTACACTTACAGTTGCAGGAGTAGTTGATATAACTGATACCACAGACTCAAGTGATGCAACTGGTGATACAGGTGCTTTAAGAACTGAAGGTGGAGCAAGTATTGCTAAAAAATTATATGTTGGTACAGATTTAGATGTAGATGGTACTGCTAACTTAGATGTTACAGATATTGATGGTACTTTAAATATTTCAGGTGTTGTTACATCTCAAACTTCAGCAAATATTTCTCAAGTAGCTATAAGCTCAAGTTCTAATGCAACAGCTTGGGATGCAGCAGCAGCAGCTAATGCTTATTACGTTACAAGTGAAAATACAACTATATCCGCACCAAGCAATGCAGTTGAAGGAGCTATTATTAGTATTGAGATAGCTCAAGGTGGCACAGCTAGAACAGTTGCTTGGAATACTGTATTTGAATTTGCAGCTTCAACTGCTCCGACTGTTACAGCAACAGCAAATAAAACAGATATATTTGCATTTAGATACAATGGCTCTGTATGGCAAGAAATTGGCAGAAGTCAAAATATGGCTCAAACCTAACATGGAAACTTTACAGAGAACTGCTAATCGAGGAAGTGTTTCAACTGGGTTTGATATTACTAACTCTGTAAAACTTGAAACTACTAACAACGAATGGTTTTATAGAGCTAGTCCAACAGCAGGAAACAGACGAACTTTTACATTTAGTTTTTGGATTAAAAGGTCAACACTAGGCAACCCTACTGCTAGTGGAACTATGTATGTAGCAGGTCAAGGTCAGCATGGTCGAATGTATTTTACCAGTGATTATTTTGGTTTTAGGTTTGATGATGGACATGATACTCGTGATATAACTACTTTGCATCGTGACCCTTCTGCTTGGCTTCATGTTGTTGTAGCAGTAGACACCAATCAATCATCTTCTAGTGACCGAGTAAAAATATATTTTAATGGTGTACAAACAACAACCATTGACTTTGATGGCGGTAGTTATCCAGACATACAAGACCAATCTAGTGGTTGGTTTACTACAAATTATCTAACTATAGGTACAGCACCTTTTGGTGGTAGTTATAATGTAGGTGATGGTGATTATGACATGAGTGGTTATCTAGCACAGTTTTGTGCTATTGATGGTTCACAATTAGCACCCACAAGTTTTGGTGAGTTTGATAGTAGCGGTATTTGGAAACCTATAGATGTAAGTGGTTTAACTTTTGGCAGTCAAGGATATTTTTTAGATTTTGCAGATGCTTCAGATTTAGGTGATGATGAAAGTGGTAATGGTAATGACTTTACAGAAAACAACATAGCAGCAGCCGATCAATCAACTGATACACCTACTAATAATTTTTGTATTTGGAATCCTTTATGGGAATATTTGTATATGCCAGTTCTCAAAGAAGGTGCAACAGTAGCAGCATATGATAATTCAACGGATGAAAATGCAAAAGGTAGTATAGGCTTAACAAATGGTAAATGGTATTGGGAAGCAAAACCATCAGGTACTATTGGCTCTCAGTTTATAGGCATAGCAACAGCTAATACTGCTTACACTATTGGTGGGCAGGGATTAACACAAAACTACAATATGACTATAGAACCTCAAGGCAGATATTATTCTTACTCAGGAAGTTTGAGTGAAAGTAGTGCAGGTCAATTTACTGCTTTAACTACAAGCGACACGCTAGGAATAGCTTTAGATATGGACAGTTCTACACAAACAATTAAATATTATGCTAATGGTAGTTTAATTTTAACTCGTAATTTAATTTCAGATATGCAAGGTAAAACAGTTTTTCCATTTTTGCAAAATTATGAAAGTAGGACATTTAATATAAACTTTGGTGGTTACACCATTAACACAATTTCAAGTGCAGCAAGTGATGCAAATGATTACGGAACTTTTGAACACGCACCACCTAGTGGTTACTATGCAATCTGCACAAAGAATTTAGCGGAGTACGGATAATGGCTTATACAACTATAGATGACCCATCAGCACACTTTCAAGTTGCTATTTATACTGGTAATGCTACAGATAGAAGTATTACTAATACAGGAAATAGTAATTTAAAACCAGACATGGTTTGGATTAAACCTAGAAACTCTACTGTTGACCATGTGCTGCAAAATAGCACTACAGGAGTTACAAAATATTTTAAAGTTAATAAAACTGATGTTGAGGCAACAGCTAGTAGTATAATACAAGCATTTCAAACTGATGGGTTTAGCTTACCTTCTGGTAGTAGTTGGAATCAAAATTCTCAAACAAATGTAGCATGGCAATGGAAAGCAGGTGGGGGTACGACATCAAGCAACTCAGATGGTGATATAACTTCAACTGTTCAAGCTAATACGGATGCAGGTTTTAGTATTATTACTTACACAGCTTCAGGCACAACAAACGATACTATTGGGCATGGTTTAGGAGTAGAGCCAGATGTTGCTATATTTAAACGCAGAGATACTGGGGTTAGTAACTGGGATGTACAACACAAAGCTGGTAATCCTGGAGCTGTAACTAATGCTTATAGACACACTTTAAATCTTACAGAAGGCACAGCAACTAATGTCTTGTCTAGTTTTTCTAGTTCAACAATAGGTCTTAGTACAGGTGGTGATATTCAAAAAAATGCTAGTGGGAGTGAGTATATATGTTTCGCATTTGCAGCTAAACAAGGGTATTCAGCTTACGGAAGCTACTACGGAAATGCTAGTACCAATGGTGAGTTCGTTTATACAGGATTTAAACCTGCTTTAGTTATATTTAAGGTCTTATCAGACCCTAATCATGGCTGGTCTATGATGGATAATACGAGGTCGACTTTTAACGAAATGAATGATAATTTATTTGCAAACGCAAATACAGCAGAAACAACAGACCAAAATAAATGTGATTTTTTATCAAATGGTTTTAAGTTAAGAGGTAGCACTTATCCTGCAAACGCAGGAGGTACAAATACTTTTTCTTATTTTGCTTGGGCAGAAAATCCATTTGTTACAAGTGGTGGAGTACCAGCAACAGCAAGAGCATTAACTGGCTAAGTAAATTAATTAAATTGAGGAAAAAATTATGTGGGCATTAGTAGAATCAAATAACGTAACACAGGTCTATACAAAACCCAAAGCCTTAACAATAAGTGATGTAAATTATCCTAGTAATATCTTTATGCTTTGGAGTTCTTCAGAACTAGAGGCTATAGGAATTTACGAAGTTGTAATAGACAACACCAATTACAAAGACCCTGAATATTATATTAATACTAATCAATCTTTTGCATTTGCAAGTGATACAGTTACAGCTTCTTATGGAACAGCTACAGCTAAAAATTTAGATGATACAACCACTGATGGAGTTGTTACCAGAGGTTTAAAATACATAAATTCTTTAGCAGTAGACCAACAGGCTTACAGTTTATTACAACCTAACGATTGGATGGTTATCAAAGCTACTGAGACAAGTGGTACAGTTGCAAGTGATTGGACTACTTATAGGGCAGGAGTTAGAACAGCAGCACAAAGCATGAAAACAAAAATTAACGCAGTATCAACTGTAGATGCTTTAGCAGCACTATATGTTTATAACGATGCTACACCACCAGTTCGACCATTAGGAGAGTTTCCAACTCCACCTAGCAGTTAATTAAAAGGAGAAAATTATGTGGAAAAAAGTTAAAGATTGGTTTATGAGTGGCTATGAAAGAGTGAGAGCTAGAAATAGTAAAGGTCAATACATAAAAGATGATCCTAAAACTAAAAAAAACGAAGCCTATACTTTAAGAAAAAAAAAGAAATAATGGCTACCGCTAATGAATCTTTTGCAAAAATAGCAGCACATGAAAGAGAGTGCACTATTCGATACGAAAATATTGAAAAAAGATTAGATCAAGGACAGGTAAGATTTAACAAATTAGAAAATATGATTTGGGGATTATATGTTTTACTTATTACATCAGGAGTTATAGCAGGTATATTTTCATAATGAATAAAAATAAAACAACAGTAAGAAAAGTAGTTAAAGGTTTAAAAAAAGCTAGTGCAACACACGCAAAACAAGCTAAAACTTTACAATCTTTAAAACTTAAAAAAGGTGGAAGTACATCTAAAAAAAAAAGTACAGTAAACAAAGCAGGTAACTATACAAAACCTACTATGCGTAAAAGAATATTTAATCGTATAAAAGCAGGTGGTAAAGGTGGTAAACCCGGTCAATGGTCTGCTCGTAAAGCACAAATGTTAGCTAAAGCATATAAAAAAGCAGGTGGCGGATATAAGTAGTGTCTTATCTCATAGACAATATACCTCATTTTAAATGTTGGGTTCGCAAAGAATTTACTCATAATCATGAAAAATATCATGGAGAATTTTTACACGCTATAGCTATAGCAGTAAATACAATACCTGATAGGTCTTTAAGTTTTCAAGTAGTCTTTACAGGATGTGAAGCAGATTTGTATGAAGAAGAAATACCCAATATACATGGTGGAGCTATGTGGGCAAGAATGCCAATACAAGCATTAGTAGCAGATATGACAATGGATAGTTTTCCAGAACCAATGGAAAATCATTTAGCTCAACCTTGGGATTGCGAATCAAGACATCATGCAACAATGATATTAGATAGAGCAAGTTCTAGTCCTTGGATAGCAAAAATAGATGGCAATTTTTATAAATCTAAATATTTATTTACAGTAGATTATACAGATCATTCTATAGCAGATTGTCCAGCACAACATAAACAATCTCATGTAATGTACATAACTGAAGATTGCAAATGGAAAGGCAATGTAATTGCTTTACCAAATAATAGAGTAAGAGTTACAAATCCTGCTTTATGGGTTACAGGAGAAGGTCCACCAAATTTTAAACCTTCACAATATTTACATTCTGCAGAAGAACATGAAAGTTATATGGACCCTGAAATAACATTTAATAATTTATATGAAGAATAATGGCTTTAAAAAAATCACAAAAATCTCTTAAGCGTTGGTCAAAACAAAAGTGGAGAACACCAAGCGGTAAAAAATCTTCTAAAACTGGTGAAGTATATGCTCCAGCAGCAACGATAAAAAAATTAAAATCAACAGCAGCAGGCAGAAAAAAACTTGCAGCAGCTAATAAAAAGAAAAGAGCCGCTACTAAAAAAGGTAAACAACACGCTAGACATGGTTTACACAAAGGAAAAAAAAGATAATGGAAGAAATACAAACTAAAAAAGTTAGTCTTGAATTAGATATTGATACTAATATTAATAATACAGGTGCAAACCCATATCAAAAATCAATTCACTTAGCTAAAGCAGTAGATGCTTGGCGTATATTTCCACGTTTATTTTTAAGTGTGTATATGTTTTTATTATATTATTCAACTATGTGGTTTATGGATTTACCTGAACCCAGCTTAGAACAATCAGGTCTTATATCTATTATTGTAGGTGCAGGTGCTGCATGGTTTGGTTTATACGCAGGTACAAGCAATAGCTCTAAATCGTTTAAAGGCGAACAATAATGTATGAATATGGTTGCACAGTCACTAGGGTGGTTGATGGCGACACTGTTGATGTTATTCTTGATCTTGGCTTTTCTATTTTTCACAAGTGTCGTGTACGCCTTTATGGGATTGATACACCTGAATCAAGAACCAGAGATAAAGACGAAAAAGCTAGAGGAAAATTAGCTGCAAAGTATTTAGGTGATGCTATTCACAATGGCACTAAAGTAGTATTACGATCAAAGTTAAAAGATTCTAAAGGCAAATATGGTCGTGTATTAGGGGAAGTTATTGTAGATGACATTAATATTAATGTTTCTATGATAGAAGGCTATTTGGCTGTTGCATATCATGGACAAAGTAAAGATGATATTGAAGCAGAGCATTTAGTGAATAGAAGTAAACTTATAGAGTTAGGAGTATTTACCCCAAATGAAAAATAATATTTACCAGTCAATTATATTTTTAGGAATTATATTTTCTGCTAATGCATTTGCTCAGTCATCACAACAATCAGGAACAGCTTGTGTAAATGGTTCTCAATATTGTGAGAATAACAGTCTTGATACAGTCAATACTACAACTACGACAAATACTAATACAAACACAAACACAAATACCAACACTTCAACAGCTACGAATAACAACACAAATTCAAACACAAATGTAAATACGAATACGACTACAAGCACAGCGACCAACACGAACAATAATACGAATGTCAACACAAACAATAATGTAAATGTAAATACTTCAACAGCAACTTCTACATCAAATAATACAAATACAAATAATAATGTGAATACATCAACATCTAATTCAACTGTAAATTCAACAGTAAATCAGAATGTTAATAACACGAATAACAGCACATCTAATAACACCAATCAAAACACAAACATTAATCAATCAACTTCAGATTCTAATGTTACAACTGATAATACAAATACTAACAATAACAATACGAGATCAGATAATACTAATAGAAACATAAACGAATCTAATAGCACACAAACAATTAATCAAAATATTAAATCAGAAGCTCCCCCTGCATCTGCTATTGCTCCATCTATAATGTCTTATTCACAGGACTTATGTACCACTGGTGTATCAGGTGCATTTCAAGGACAAGTATTTGGTTTTTCAGGTGGTAAAACTATTACAGATCAAAATTGTGAAAGACTAAAATTATCAAAATATCTTTACGATATGGGCATGAAAGTAGCATCAGTAGCTTTATTATGCCAAGACAAAAGAGTATTTAAAGCTATGTCTATGGCAGGTACTCCTTGTCCGTATGAAGGTAAAATTGGTAAAGAAGCATCAGCAGAATGGGATAAAAATCAATCTAAAAGACCTGATGTAGAAGATGCAGAAAAAGAATACATAGCTAAATGTACACATGAAGTTAATCCAAATAGATTAAAAATAAATAAAGATGTTGTAGGTTTAGTTAAAAAAACTTACACAAGAAAAACCAAAACTACAAAACAATGCAAAAAAGAATTTTATGCTTCGCAATAGCATTTCTATTTAGCGTTAATGCTTTAAGTCAATATACCTACGAATCAGGACAAGACTTATATCATTTACAAACAAACGCTAATAGTTTTAATGGTGAGTTAGCATATGAGGTAGTAGATGATGGTATTAGTCCTGCAATTGATCTTTCTTTTAATTTTACTTTTTACGGCTCTACTTTTACACAAGCACGAATGGCAACGAATGGATGTCTCCATTTTGGTTCTAGTGGTAGCTATTGTAATGACTATACTCCTGACCCTATTAATGGACAGCATACTTACACCATATACCCTTTCTGGACAGACTTAATACGAGACAACGATTCTCGCATGAAGTCTTGGGGTGACTCAAGCAAGATGATTTTTGGATGGTACGACATGAGGGAGTACAACAGAGCATCAGACAACAGCTTTGAAATAATACTTTGGAACAACAACTCTTTTGACATACGCTATGGTGCATTAGATATTATTAACCATGATGTTCTTATTGGAGAAATAGGTTCTAAAAAAGAAAATTCTTATACTTATTACTATCACGATGAATGTAATACTGGCACAACTAATGGTTCTAGTTGCTATAACTACGACTGGAATAACTCTGATAAAAACACTAACTTAGAAAATGGCGGTTCTTTATATGGATCAGGTAGTGGTAATAGCGTTGATTGTAGCAACGCATTAAATGATTCTAGTTGTTCAGGTTATGCAGATGCTTTATTAACACAACAATGTAATATCAGTGGTCTTTATAGTGAGTCATGCCCTAACTATTGGGATGCTTATGATGATCAACAATGTGCTGATGATCCACAATATGCACCTTTTTGTGCAGGATATACACAAGAAGAATCAGTAGCTTTTTTTGATGACAGCAATGTTGATTATGGTTTTGTAGATGAGCAAGAACAATTTGCCACAGGTATATTTGAAGATGATCACTATAATGATTATGGTTTTGAAGAACAATTTACAGTAGTTGAAATTTTTGAAGATGAGATGTTTCCATCTTATGAAGAATTTAGTGGTGATAACTTTGAAGAATATTTTGATGGCTCTGAACCTGAAGAATTAATAATATTTTTTGAACCTGAACCTTTACCATTTATAGATGATTTTGTTTCACATCATGATGAGCCATTACATCAAGACGATTTATTGTTAGATGAATTTATATTTCAAGAAACTTTTTTAGTAGAAGATTACAGCGAACCTGAAACATTTATTGAATTTAATAGTATTGAAGAATTAGAGGAATGGTTTGATGAAGAAACTAATGAACATTTTGAAGAAAGAATTGAAGAAGAATTTGTTAATCTTGATGAACCAGAAGAAGAATTTCTTGAAGAAATCTTTGAAGAAGAAACTGTAGAAGAAGTTTTTGAAGAAATAGAAGAAATGCAAGAAGCTATGGAAGAAGAAAGAATTGCAGAAAGAGAAGAAGAAATTAGAGAAGAATCTATAGAAGAAATTCAAGAAGAGTTTGCAGTAGTAGAATCTGACGAACCTACAGGTAAAAACAAATTAATGGTTACAGCACTTAATGCAGTTAGAGCAGGAGTACAAACAGCAGCTAACAGCTACTCACAAGCCTCTGGTGGCTCTCAATCAAATAATACATCTAGTTATTCATCTACAGGAAATACATCAACAGGAAGCTCTACAGCATCTAGTGGTGGTATTAGCACCTCTAGCAGTCCTAGTGCATCCGATCAATTTGCTAGTGCAACACAACAAACAAACCAAGTTCTGTCTATGCAAAGTGATGTAGGTAGTTCTAATAGTATGTCTGTATCTATAACACCTTTGCCTACATTTGATAATGCAGCATCTATGGTTGTAGCTGATGTGCAAGTGCAAAATGTACAAGGCGAAATTGATACTGCATCTTCAGGAGTTATGACAGCTTCAGAAGCAGATCAAATAGCAGACAAGATAATTGCAGCAAACATAGAAGCACAACAAGAAGAAATAGAAGAACAACAACAAGAAACAGGTAAATACGGAGATGAGTCTAAACTAATAGCACTAATAGGCTATGTTCCTGCTTTTAATAACTATTCACAAGTTAGCGTACCTGATGCTCAAGACTGGTACAGTAGCTCTGATATATATACTTCTGCTACACTAGATGATAATACTAGTGCTTTTTATGGACTGGTAAATGATAATTTAAAAGGGTTAGGTCAAATGATAAATGATCAACCTAATATGTGGAGATAATTATGGATTGGTTTCAAAGCAAAACAGGACAGCTTATAGCTTTAGCAACAATAGTTTCTACCTTAGCAGGATTTGGATGGACTGGAGCACAGTATGTTAATCGTATTACTAACCTAGAAGCCAAGATTGGTGGTTTAGGCGAAACAGAAAACGAAATGAAAGTTATTGAAGAACGCTTTGCATCTATAGAAACATCTGTTCAGTTTTTAGAAAAAGAAATAGATGGTATATCTGTTCCTGATGTAACTGAAATTAAAACAGACATTGCTACTATTAAAGCTGACTTACAAAGTTTAGAAAGCAATTTAAACAAAGTAGAAGATAAATTAGACAAAAAAGATAGCAACCCTTTAAATGGATAAACGCTACCTTTTAGGTACTATTTATCAAACAGCACCTTTTTTAATTTGGTTAATGTTTTTTTTAAGCTCTTGTGCATCAGCACCCATACAAAAAGAATGGTCTGATGCTTATGATCCTGAGCAATGGCGTAATCAATATAAAGTTTGTAAACATTTAATAAATACAGAATTATGGACAAAGTGCATGGGAGAGTTTAATAAAAATGAGTAGAATTTTATTAGGTGTACTTGCAATATTAAGTTTGTTTACTTTTTTTCTTTGGAATGAAAACTCTAGACTAGCAGAACTTAATCAAGCATTTGAGTTAAGAGATCAAGAACAAAAAGAAGCTATTAAAACTTTGCAAGAAGATTTTAAAACGCAATCAGAAGGTTTATTAGAAATACAAAAAAGAAACAACGAAATAGAATTAGAAATGACTCGTTATCTTGATATATTTAAAAGACACAATTTAACTAAATTAGCTATTGCTAAACCTAGTTTAATTGAAACAAGGGTAAAC